>Ga0228710_1002818_pt1 | contig 27615 bp, 17 predicted proteins | sample MedpolnodulmetaG_FD_177995 | JGI IMG/M metagenome (GOLD analysis project Ga0228710, IMG submission 177995) | Root nodule microbial communities from Medicago polymorpha collected in Santa Monica, California, United States - pink nodules | ecosystem: Host-associated > Plants > Roots > Nodule... | reverse complement strand
GTCATAAGATATTCTCATAGTGATAGTGGTGTATTCCACCCTTTGACCTGAAACCACTATGTACCCTAGATGTTGGAGTCGAGTGCTTTGTCACCATTCAAACGTTGTTTGTAACAAGATGACTATATAGTTGGTTGATGGGTACTCCACGAATCATGCTGAGGGACATGAGTGACCTAGATGGAATTTGCCCCTCCTACATAACAGGAGAAATGTCTACGGGCCCAATATTGAACTGGACAAGGATGACATACCATGCCTTGTGTTCAATATAGACATGAGGGCAAAAGGGTAATTATACACATGATCATTATCACGGAAAATGTTTCGTCAGATCACATGACATTCTCGTCACTTGGGTAGCAGTGATGTGTTGCTAGATACCGCTCACTGTTTATAATATTAAATATGTGATTTAATATTATTGCCAACGTTACGGGAACCTATAAGGCCACACACAAAGGACAGATAGATGAGAGAAATAAATAACTAAGACTTATTTATAAAATAATAAGTGAGACTTATTTATAAAATAATAAGTAAGACTTATTAGTAATTAAATATTAAATATGACTTTATTATTTAATTTACAAAAAAATAGAGAAACGCGGTATGCCGTAAGGTACGGTGTACTTAAGTGTTGTCTTGTTAACCACACAAGTGATTCTATAAATAGAACCCTTGTGCTGAAGCATTATTAACCTTTTGTGAGTGTTTAACCTAATTCACAAAAAATTGTGAAAACCTAGTCGCCGCTCTCTAAACCTTGTTCTCTTTGAATCTCCGTTGAAATTGGCTAGCACCAGTCATCAGAGAAGTTCTGTTCGTGTGGACTGAGTAGAGGCATCGCTGCTTTGCTTTGCTCGTGATCACAAATATTTCTGCTACAAAGGTTCTGCTCTTCAAGAGGTAAACACATGAATCTTAAAGTGTTTAAGTTTCTGTTTGATTTGTGATTAATGATTTAATCACGATCCGTTTTCAATGGGATTTGTTCCGCTAAAGAGGATTAAAATTTTGAAAAACCCCTCTTAAAATCCCTTCAGTTTATCATACCCACAAAAAGTCACAATCATAACAAAAACACTTAAACCCATAAGTAGAAAAAGTGATTATAGCTTAATTAGTTAAAAGAGACTATCCACCTTACCTCTAATCTTCAAGAATCCTAATCCTAACTTCAATTTAGCTCCTAACCATCAACCCCAAGCTTTCTCTCTCTAGTTCTTCTTTGCTCTTAAAGATCTCCTTTCTCTCTCTACCTTTATCTCAAAGTATTTTGTAAAAGTGAGTGAATGAAGGTAATGACCTAATTTCTCATAAGACTAGTGTTTATATAGTCACTACACAAATAAGCTCAATCGCTAGTTGTCCTAATGGGCTCAATATTCTTACCAACTAATTCTCCGAGTTACCACACACCTAAACCGTCAAATTGACGAATAATTACCGCCTCTAATTAATTACCGCAACTCACTAGTAACTTAGTAAAAATGATCATTCCCACTTAAAACACTAAAAATAATTCTCGTAACCAAAAGACCATTTTACCATTGCTCACCAAATGACCAAAATACCCCTGATTCTAAAACAACTAAAATACTCTTCTTAAGGCAAAATCCACTAATTCCAAATCAAATACACACATAAACAAACAATCACATATAAACACATATAATAAATAATTAAAATGATTCAAGCGAAAATCGAGTTGTTACAATCACCATCAAAGCTAGACTATTACTTTTTCCATCCTGTTGGATTTTAATGTGCCCTATTTTTTTTTCAACAAAAATGCCACTAGTTCGGGTTACATAATCCGAACTCCTTTAGGATTATATAATCCGGACAATTTCGTTCATTTTGGAGCTTGAATGACCCTGAAGGATCTTGATGCCAAAGTGCATTGGATGTGTTCGGATTATATAATCCGGAATGGTTTTAGACCTTCCAGATAATACAATCCGTAATGTGTCAATCACCCCGTAAAAAGTCAACATTTGGGGTGAAAAAGGATGTTTCCGGATTATATAATCCGGAACATATAAAAACAGTCTGTATTATATAATCCGAGCTGCATCAGCATAGAGGTAGAAGCCATCTGTTCTGGCGTGCTTCTAAACGACATATCATGCCTTTGACCATATGTTCAAACAGAAAAATCTAATTCATAACATAACAATTAACAACACAACATAATTTTCAAACATCACATTAATCAAACATAATCATAAAATTATCCAAATGTTACATCACTAAAAATTATTCAAATTATTCAAACATAACATAATTAAAATGTACAATCATCCAATGACTACACCCCTACTACCACCTCTACCACCCTCAACATGATGCCTACAACGATAAATGTTCCCTCCATGAACCTCTCTCAAAACTTCCTCCAAATGTTGCCATTCCTTAGACTCTTGCGACACCACACCATTGGACATCATATCATACACATGGTCTCTGATACGGATGTTTACCCTGGATTTTGGTAAACTACAAAACTGGTTTCAGTCGAGTGCAAGCGAGATCAACCAGCAGATCACAAGAAATATTGTGCTTGATTATGGTTTGGAAATCGTGTTCTCTTCGTAGCGAACTATGAATATAACCGTCGAAATCCAGACACGAGGTCAGGCCCGTCGAGATTATCTTCAATGGATCGATGCTAAAGCTAAGAGTAAAAACGAAAAAGAAAAGAGTCTAAAAAGAAAGACTAGAATTGCATTAAATTGAAAGCACAAGTGGTACACAGATTCATACGTTGTAATTTGTTTGCTCGTTTCTCCTTGTGTGTGTACGGATTGTTTGAGCGCAAATGTTCAATATGATTGAATTGTGACCCGTTTTCCATAGAGGAAAATGCTACTTATACTAAGTAACTTCCTACATACACGTTCGAAACACGTTCGAGACGTAATTGCTAAAAACTGCTATAGACGTATTTGAATTTAAAATAACACCTCTTCGACAGGAAATCACTTAGCTCATCCTTTCGATGTCAATCTTCCTTCGACACCTTCTTTGCTCTGTCGAGCCAACCCCTTGATCAACATGTTTTCTAGTATTTACTTCGGCTATCGAACTTGAGACTTGAGCTTGCTTCATTCTCTTTGAAATCTGGGTTGAAACTTCATTTGTCCACATTTATTATAGCCTGTTGAAAATACAGGCTAACAACGGATCAACGTTCCGGACAGCTCCAAGTACTCCTGATCTCCATCCTCATCAGCAACAATCTCATCAAGGACCTCTTGCTCTGGTGGCCTTAGCACTTGAACATCATCCAGTGGAAGAATCATGCGTGGATGACAGACACGATAAAACCATCTGATATATCCCTCTTCTGCCTCCACACCATGCAGTGCACAGTTATCCAACTACTAAGGTGTCAGAGCATGATCAAGAAAATGCTGAAAGTGGTAGGTGATATCCATTAAGTTCTCCTAGGGAGGTGTACTGTCATGTGGATGTCTAGGGACAATCTAAATGTAACCAAACTTACGAAGCACCCACTCTGACAGATATCTCACCTTACGGTTACCGTTTTTGAGCAATCCAGAGTAAAGGCTGATTCGCTCAAAAGAACATGTCTGACGGTGCTCTCCATATGGGGCCATGACAACGCCCAACAGATCCAGCTCATCCAGATGCCCTCTGTACTCGTCTGGTGTAGACATACCCACATGTGGTACAAAAAGCATGGCACATGGATGTTGATCATCTCGATATCCACTCCACACATCCTTGCTCTCTATACCCCTGAAATGTTGATACACCCAATGCTGCAACAAAGACAACCACATATAAATATACAAACAATCAACACTTACAGATGAAAAACAAACATAATTATTTATTTATGCCTGCAACAAAATCAAGTATCTTGACAGATGCCCGCAATTCCAATGGGCAACATGGTTAAACTCCATATACAAGTTTACAAAGATTAACAACAGTTTACAATCATTAAGGTTTCACAATAATAGGTACCTCGTGTAACGCCATACTTCTATTAAAGCGATAAAACACGCGAATAATACAAATATTCAAGAAATAGATGTCACGCCTTCAGTAGTTCTCAAAACATGCATGCTAAAAATTTCACAAAACGTCGCAGTGGATAAATAACATACATCTCCAAATAGCCATGTCATAAGCATTATACATACATCATCAAATAAATCTTCAATCTCAACATGTGAGTAAAATCAAAACAACATAGTCAATACCAAATAAAAGAAAAGACCGACAACCTAGAACAGAGCACTATACTAAGACTCCAAAAACAGATAACGGAGGAAGCTCCCACTATCCTCAAGCACTCACCAAGCAAGCAACAAAGCTACTCCTGCACGCCATCAACCCATTCATACAAATAGGTAGGCGGTCAACCAAACGACCACTAGGGGTTAGCTTCACATCATTATAATTAAGTAAAAACAATCATAAGCACTCGAGGATTTTATGCATAACACATATACATACCCATCCCTCCTAGAATACTAACATCACATGAATATTATCCCTCATTCCATACACATCATGCTATCACAATTCTAACATAGCATAGCAGCAAGCATATTCAATCTCTAATCAAGTCATTGACATAAGCTCATTATTTATCAACATCAATCAACGAAAGGATTACTCACCTCATTCTTCATTTAGCCTAATCAACTCAACAAATACAATTCATCATTTCAAAGTATAAGCAAGAAAGTCATCGTCACCAAAAGATCATCAAATGTACAAGTATCACCAATAACAACAAACATCATCAAGTACACATCTTCACATATTAATCAAATATCACCAAGTGTACAAATCACCAAACTCACCAATGCATATAAATCACCAATGTTCACCAAACACATAATCAAATATGACACATTTAACAACTTCACCAAATGTATGTAATGCGCTTAGACACGACTCCTACATATATGTGGTATCAGTCGTCACCAAGGTCGTTAACTCATGATGCAACAAAAACATCATAATCGTCGCCAATATAGATATAAAATCCGTCACCATCAGTCATGAATGCATGAATATATGACTCAACAACAATGCATATGTTCACACATAATCTTCACCAATAATCGTCTCCAATATTATACATGCAATCACCACATTTCAACTTCAACATTTTACATGCATAAATTCAACACATCAACAACCAACAACATATATATCATGTTATAATTCATCGACATTAACAACGACATCAAACACTATGAATATCACCATCATTTGCATGTAATAGTTCAACAACATAATTCAATACATGCAATCACCACATCCAAATATCAACATTAAGCATGTATAATTTCACCATCAACAATCGACATTTAGCATATTCACATCAACAACATCATCACTATCAAATTATCATCAAAAGACAACACTTTCAAAGAAAGTCGACATATAAAGAATTTACCTAAAAGTAAGCAAACATATTCAATGGCCTCAACAAAACACATGCACTACTCACATATGTTCATAGTAGCTTAGGCATATGAGTATCCTAGGCCAATTCTAAGAAATCGCAAATTACGACAAGTTGTCTTGTTTCTCTCATTTTCCAAATTATCCGACAAAACAAATCAAACACGTTTGGAAACCCCAACTAAGTATATACACAAATCACATATGAGTGCAGTAGTGTATACATCAACGTCTCATAGGCCAAATCACTTAAATCCCAAAGTTTTGCAAAGTTCGTATCACTTTACCGTTTTTCAAAGAAATTCAAGTTTTCAAGACAAAACCAAGTTAAAGTCCATGAATACCATCCAAAACATTTTTACAAATCATAACAATACTAGACAACCTTAGTCCTACACTTTTTCCTTGAGAATTTAAGTTTTCGGAAAATTCATGTTCTTGAACTATTATCAAAAAGTTAAGGTACAATTCAAAAAACCAAGTCCAATCTAATTCAATTGATGTTACCAAAGGTTTAGAAGACTCAAATACATTTAATTACATCAAAAGAATCAGTTTGGAACTACCCATATCGACCCTGGATACCCCGAACACCCTAAAACGGGTGTGCTGTTACTATGCATCTCGCCTGACACAACAATCTCGCCAGGGCGAGATACACCAGAACAACAACCCTATTCTTGGTGTTTTCCCTCTCCGGAATCCACTATTTTCAACCCCAAAACTCCAATTTTGATCCCATTGACCCCAAATTCGACCCCAAAATTTATACACTTGATTACAAACATAAAAAGGCATTCAAAACCATAGGAAACATCGGATTAAAACACTAATTCATCTCAAAATCATCATCTAGTTTGTTTTCACCAAAAACCATCATTTTCTCATTCTTCATTCAAACTTCACAACAACCACACCAATTCAAAACCCATCAACAAATAAACATAAATGAAGTGAATTCAAACATGTTTCAACACCAATCATACATCAATTCATAAATTTCACCCAATAGTCAAAAATCATGAAAATAACTCAACAATAATAACAACAATGAAGTTTAAGATAATAACACCACTAATTCATGAAGTTTATCACACCCATAACTCTACATGAAAAAGGAACACAAATTTTATCATTTAATTTCACAAAATCTCAATTCACAAAATAATCACTTATGAAATTAAGTAGAAAAAGAGATTCTAGCTTAAATTATGAATAAATACTATCACCCTTACCTCAATTGAGCACAAACCTAACCTTAGCTTCACTTTTGCTTCTTGAATCTCTACTCTTCTCTTGCTCTTCAAGTTCTTCTCTCTAACCCTTATTCTTACTCTTTCACTCTCTACCTCTCTAAAAAGTTTTGTGAAAATGAGTGAATGAGTCTACGTGACCTAATTTCTCTAAAGACTAGACTTTATATAGGTTCTACACAAATGAGCTCAACTCTCAAATGTCTTAATGGGCTCAAAGTTCTCATTAACTAATTCACAAGTTTCTACACACTTAACAGATAAAATAACGAATAGTTACCGGTTCTTAATTAATTACCCCGCTTTACTAGTAACTTAGTAAAAATAATTTATGCCACTAAAACACTACAAATAATCCTCATAGTGAAATTACTAATTTACCCCTGCTCTCAAAATGACCAAAGTACCCCTGAGTCCAAAATCCACTAATCCCGAATAAAATATACACATAGACAATTAATCACATACAAGTACATATATTCACACATAAAAACAAATAAAAATAAATCTAGCAAAAATCGGGCTGTTACACCTCGCCCTCAGACGCCTTCCTGGCCACATGCACATGGTACCTCGTCAACAGGGTAGTGTCGTGTGGTCCACCGAGATAGTCATCAAGAGGCTCAGGGTCTGGCACCGGCACACGCTTCTCACTCTGTCACCGCTGCCGCTGCTGGCCATCATCCACATCCTCCTCAACATTACCCACACCCTCCATTGCCTCAACATCATCCACGTCCATCTGATCGTACTCTGGCTCAGCCTGAGGATTATGCTCGTTGTCAGAAACAACACGGCATGGCTTGCCACCCCTAAGCCTGGAAACTTGAACTACACCCTCCGCCTCTGCCTTCTGCCGACGCTCTTTCCTAACGGAAGCGTGCATAGCCTCAACCTCACCCCCTCTACGATCAACAGGATCCATACCTGCAACATGCATATTAGGGTAATCAACATAAAAGACACAACACATCACAAAACAGGGAAAACAATTACACAGGTTCATTCCGGATTTCATTTTTCGAACTGCAACAATGTAGTTCGGAAAATGAAATCCGAACAGCTTCAGTGCACAAGAAAAAAAAGACCAAATTAACTTGCATGCATAAGGAATTCGAACTAACCTTCAATTTGATGTTTGTTAAAGCTTCAAATGCGGTGATTTTGAGCAAAAAAACTCCAAGTTTGGACAAATTAATGCAATTCGGATTTTGGGATGAATGAGAGAGAGAGAGAGAGAGAGGGAGAGAGAGAGAGGGGGAGAGAGAGAGAGAGAGAGAGAGAGAGAGAGAGAGAGGTGAAACTGTGAAATGGGAGGGATGATTTTCTTATATATATCGAAAATGTCCGGATTATGTAATCTGGATTGCATTTTGTATTTTTCTGGATTACGTAATCCAGGAAAATTTTTAAAAACTTGTGTTTTAGTAATTTTTATTGAACAATTGAGATGTTTTATCATTTTTTCATATTAAAAAAAAAAGACGAACCATGATATTTAATATGTATACACTCAATGTAAAAGGTAAATTGTATATTCAACTCATCAAGATAACATTATTCGTTGACTATGTACAAAAATTTGTAATAGAACTAACAATGAAAGTTTGTCAAGTTTAACTAAATGACTAATTCAATACGAAAAAAAGAAGTTAAAGAAGACATATCTAAAGCTTCAAATTACTATAAAAAAAAACCTAAAAAGGACCATGATGTTGTTTTGATCATGGTCAATTTTTTCATGGAACTTAACTAATGAAATTCTATTAGGCTGTTTTCGATACATAGCAAATTCAAACACTTTTTTAAGGACTACAATGAAGAAACAATGATACCGGATTTTTTAAGCACACTATCCATTTCTTTAACAAACCTCTCCATGACTTGATTTGGAAAATAAAAAGGTATAACCACACCTTCCTCTCCTTTAGCATTTTTAAAAGGTATATGAAAGCTAGCAAGACCAGGAATATCACCATCTGCTCCTCTAGCTGGTCCTCCATAGACAGGTTTCCCCCAACCATAATCAACCTTTTCAAACCCACCTCGTGTCACATCAGAAACAAGATAGGATTTTACTACATTAAAGTGAGGTCGACCTTTGATAACCATTAAATCCGCAATTGAATGAATGTACTCTTGGGTCACATTAGCTTTTGCTTTCTTAACTAAATTCAACGCGTACACCAATGGATTTTCAATAAGTTTTCCCGCGGTTGTTACTGTAGCGGAATTTGCTAAAGCGTTACCATAGTAACCTTTCGGTAATTGTAGGTTAACAGATTTACTACGTCCATCAACTACGCAGATGAAGCGAACTTCTTCATCTGTATCTAGTTGTAATGCTATTGTACGACAACGCCAACAAAATGCAGAGATGATTTCAAAGTTAGTGTGTTGTTGTAGTGGATGAAGTGGAAGGAGAGAACGAATTGCGGCTACCTCGGTTGGACCAAAGAAGAAAGTGCAATGAACCATGTCGTCTAAGGGAATGATCGTTCCTTTGTTTTGAGGTACTTTTTCATATTCGTGATGAGTACACGTAATTCTTGGTGGGTTCCTTGCATTTAGAAGCTCTCTACACCACACCGGTGAGATTGAAGGTTCGTTCATCCCCCGGGATATTTCTCCTAATGCACTTAGGAATTTAAATAAACCCGATGAGTCGCTAATTGTATGGTTTAGACGAAGAGCAAATATGAAACCACCACACTTGAGACGCGTTAACTGCACATGGTTATAGTTATATTATGATGAATGATTATAGATTTATTAACACTAATTGATATACACCGATAATATAAAACTTGTTTAAACATATATACATTCAATCAAACCATACTATAATGCATCTTTTATGACGCTAAAATGTCGTAAAAAACATTACACGATAACAAATGATTGGATAAATGTATAAAAATATTAAATTAACTGTACATGCATACAATAAATTTAAAATTTAATTTGATTAAACTTTTACATAAGTTACAAAATAATTCAAATTGGGTCACAATCAAACACTTATTTTTTTTTTGGTTAAGTCACAATCAAACACTTATGAACGTGTTTAAATATGAGTTTTTTTTACTGAAAATATAAATATGGGATGAGTTAAATATAAGTTTATTTATTTTGTAGGTTACTTAACTACTCCTTCCATCTCACAATACTTGTCTCTTTACCCACTTTTCTTTTTCTCAAAACAATTGCTACTTTAGAATACCAATGCAATATTTATTATTTTGTCTATTATTATATCTTTATTTATTGAATTTCATCCAACTTAACTACTCCACTAAATACAATTAATAAGGATGTTTTAGTAAATAATACTGATTTTACCATCAAAATCAACACAACTAATCATTTTTTTAATAATTGTGTATAAACCTTAAACGACTATTATTAAGAGACGGATGAATATTTGAGAATGATTAAATAGATCTTTAAACTATAAATGGGTGAGTAGGCCGCATGGTGCTGTCGTGAAACCACTCATATACGAGTAACTAACACCTAATGCTAATGGCTGAGAGAATGGAGAGAGTGCTTCATACACCTTTATTGGATTCGGTTGAGGAAGACTCAATTTGTTGGTGGCCAGATTCAAGATGTATGTTTACAGTTGAGTCTACATCTTGTTGTAAATAACTTGGTTAATGATTCTGGCTTATATATGGGTGGTGGTTGGTTGCTAGGATGCAGCTTTGGAAGCACCTCCGGTTGTGAAGAACATCATGTTGAGAATGTTTTGAGATTGTTTGCCAACTAGACCGAAGCTTCTAACCAAAAAGGTACTTTACCCTAATAATTGCATCCGTTGTAGGAAAAATGCATGACATATAAGGGAGCAGCACTTCGGTGCCTTTACCTTCGGTGTCTTTGGGTGCCTTTGTAACTTGTCCAATTGCCGAATCTACTTTGGTTTTATGAGATATGTGATGGTATTATTGATTTACTTTTTACTATATATTAATTGTCAATCAAATGTCACAGGTGAAACTAAGTATGTGATGTTTATCGATATGGATCCTTTGAAAAAGTCGCAATATGAAGTTATGGGATGGGATTGATACGATATATCTACGTGCTGCTATGTTCCTTGACAAATGGGAATGGGCCAAGACATAACGACGCTCTCAAAGGTATGCTAACCAAAACAAGCCAAATTTAAAGAAATGGAGAAGACCTCCGATTTGTAAACTCAAATACCATGTTGATGCATCTTTTATAGGTGATAGAGTGGGTGTTGTCAAAACTTTGTGTCTTTTGCCATTGTTGTCGATAAAAGAAGGTGAGACTTATGGGTTGTTACAAGATATAAAATGGATTACAAAAATTGGAACGGATGACATTATCTTTGAGCTTGAAGCGAAAGTAGTAGTAGATAGTTTTAATAATTCCTCCCGGGACTTGTTCTAATTTGATATTATTTTGTCTAATATTAGTTGTTGAGTTCCCTAGCCGCCAAGGCGATGTTGTCGCTCAAGAGTTAGCGAGGGCGGATGGATATATGGCTAATCATTAAGTTTTAGAGTTTTTTTTAAGGAAGTTTTAGAGTTTATCCCAAGTTGTACTGCTATTTCTATTAATAATGATGGGTTAAATTTGTAACTGAAAAAAATTGAACTAATATATATTTCTTTAAATATAGTTCTTCTTTTATTAAAGTGGTATAATAGAAGGAACTAATTACAAAACTAATAAATATATTTTAAACAAATTAAGATTTTCTACGTTCACAAATCCTACATTTAGTTTATTTTTATGAATTATTTATTTTTAGAATTTATAGTAGAATATAAAATATATAAAAAAGAAACAATGATAAGTTATAGTGACAGCCGCAACCGTAGGTAGATGTCCTTAATGTTTTAAAAATGGTATCCTTAGAATTACCTACGGTTTTGTCCGTAGGTTAAGGTGGAAACATGCAGTGACATTTGGCAATGACAAACAGGCAAATTTTTGTTGCCATTCGTTGAGAATAATGTATGGCCAATGTCCTCAGGATATTTAACTACGGAAATTAACCCTATAGTGACGGATTTCGGCTATCACTACATGTTAAGTTATACAAAAAAAAGTATGGGTTGAGCTCGAACATCTGTCCAGGCTTGCTGGAGAGTAAAAATGTCCCTCAGTTTCAGATTATAACATGAATAGTATGGATATGACAAAGAACCCTTTCTCTAATCTCTAAAAGATACAAATAAAATTATATAATTTTTAGAAAGAGATTGATAGATATATTTATTTAAGGTGAAGATTAGAGTGCAAAAGTATCACATGTAAGCCTTGATATACCAACAACAATTTCATCCTAAAACTATAAAATATTGTTTCTAGCACAAGTTGATGCGGATAGATCTCACTTCAATAAGAATTAAGATCCCCTATTTTAATGATTTTCACATTCACGCAATCTATATTTTATCTAGGATCGTTGGATCAAGATCTGACAATTCAGATTTTATTGTACATTTTGATTTTCTTTACCCATAATTTTAATTTCTTTTAACATAAAAAAATTGAACATTTAAGTTAGATCATCTGATCTTGACCCAACGATGCCTTGAACTGTGACAGCAGAGAATTCAAATTCCTCCAATAACATATCTAGTGTGACAAGATCAATATTATACCTGAATAAGCAGCAATGGAGTGTTAAGCACAACTGAAGAACCAGGAACATCATAAAGAAGCTCATCTATGCAAGGAAATGGAGGATGAAGATCTTCACCAAATTGTTTAAGAGTAACATCAGCATCAGCTTCAATAAACAAAATACCTTCGTCATTACAATCAACCATAAGTTTCCTAGCAGGACCTTCCCTTAATCTACCTGCAAATGGATAATAAAACACAAGTGTTTTTGCAAGTGCTTTTCTAATAACATCAACAGGATCTTTCCCTGCCATATTTGGATCATGGTTGTAAAATTGTATCAAACGAGTTTGATAACGTAATCCTTCTTGGTCATCTATGTCTGAAAGTAATTTTATTTCATGAGGTGTTGGTTTTGATGGTCTTACAAATTCAGGGGTACGCCTCTTCACTTTGAATACTAGAGATTGGGCCATAATTATGAACTAATGAGGGAAGTAAAAATTAAAGAATACTTAATTTGATAATGGTTTTGGATGCTATGGCATATGCAAGTAATGAATGTGGAGATGTTATATATATAATATAATGCACCATATGTAATGCTGCATAAACACCTCTAGGGTTTGATGCTCTTATTGTTTAAGGAAGTTTTAGTCTCAATTGTTGGATTTGTTTATATCTCACAAGATACATGGTTGATAAAGTTGTAATCTAGACCATCTGATAAAGATCCAATGGCCGAAATAATTTTTTGTAATTGTATTTTTTTTCTACAACAACAGATCTTGATCCGTAATGGATGAGCATTACTACAAAATACAATTTTTTAAATCAGTTAACTAGAAAAACATATTTTAAATAACATGTCAATTTTTAAAGCTGTTTGCGATTTTAGTTGGCTATTGACTTAGAATCCTGTTTTAAAAAAGTGTTTTTTCACTAGTCAACCCACGTTGTGCTGCTCAACCAATAATTCATCGAGGATTTTTAAGGATGGTGATATCTCTGAAGCCCCGATACTCCAAAAATGGCGAAGAGTCGTGTCTGACACGTATCAGATACCGATACGCCCCGATATTAGCTCTCTCTTTTGCTGCTAATCACAGCCTCAGTGGCTTCCTTCCTCCTAGTTATAATGTCTAAGAACTACTCTTTTGAAGCAAGAGAGAGCTAATATTGAAAGGTTGCTTCAACCTTATAAAATCTTTGTGGAAATTGAAGGGAGTTACATTGGTTTCTGATGGCTGGACAGATGTGCAAAGGAGGCCTTTGATAAATTTCATTGGCATTTGTGAAGGAGGACCTATATTCTTAAAAGCCGTAGATGGCTCCAATGAATATAAAGACAAGCATTATATGGCCAGCATATTTAAAGATGTTATCAAGGAGGTAGGACCACAAAATGTTGTGCAAATCATAACTGATAATGCTCCTGTTTGTAAGGCTGCGGGAATGTTAATTGAAGCTGAATTCAAGCATATATTTTGGACACCTTGTGTGGTTCATATATTGAATTTAGCTTTGAAAAATATTTGAGCAACTAAAAACATTGATGGAAATGAAATGTTTATAATGAATGCAATTGGATCACAGAAGTGGTTGATAATGTATCTTTTATCAAGACTTTCATTATGACTCACTCTATGGCATTGGCTATTTTCAATGAATTTTCTACTTTGAAATTGCTTTCTATTGGTGAGACGCGTTTTGCGTCAACGGTAGTGATGCTAAAAAGAATCAAGCTGCTCAAAACCGCTTTGCAAAGGATGGTTATTAGTGATCAGTGGAGTACTTATAGGGAAGATAATCAACAAAGAGCTGCACATGTGAAGGAGCTTCTTTTAAATGATGTATGGTGGGACAAAATAGATTACATCCTTTCTTTCACAAATCCCATATATGACATGCTTCGAATATGTGACACTGATGCTTCTACCCTTTCATCTTGTAGTGGTCCTTTGGCTTCTTTTGACTCTATTGAAGGTAGGTATATATTAGATGCAAAATCTTGGTGGGTGACGCATGGATCTTCCACCCCTTGTATCCAAAAAATTGCTTTAAAGCTTCTCGTGCAGCCTTGTTCTTCATCATGTTGCGAGAGAAATTGGAGTACTTACTCTTTTATCCATTCTTTGAAAAGAAATAAAATGGATCCAAAAAGGGCTGAAGATTTGGTTTATGTGCATACTAATCTTTGACTCTTCTCAAGGAAAGAAGAAGGGTATAAGAAAGGAGAGACAAAGTTGTGGGACATTAGTGGAGATGCATATGACCCGTTTGATGGTGTTGGAATTGAATTAGCTGAGTTGTCTTTAGATGAACCAGAGTTGGAGGCTACAATGTTCTTTGATGATGGAAACGGAGGAGAGGAGACAGATACAATCCGTGTTCCCTCTTAAGTAGTGAATGTTGGACATGTTCTTTATGGATAGCTAAACTATGTCTTTTTTGGGTAGTACTGATGATGGTTTTTTGCGATAGTACTAATGATGTCCTTTTATGATAGTACTTAACTTAAGATATAAAATTGTCACTTGTTTGCTCATTTTGAGTAATTTGAATGTTAATTTATCATCAATTTTAGTAATATTTATATATTGTGCATTTATATATTTAATTTTAAACTTAATACTTTAAACATATCTCAGCCATATCGTATCAGGAATTTTGCAAATTTTTCAGTATCGCCGTATCTGTATCGTGTCAGGTATCGGGGCTTCACAGGGTGATATCAATAGATTTCATATATTTGAATTGCATTCTAACGAATTGGATCAAAATAATCTAATATTTTATTTAAGTTCGACTAAGATCTCAAGAATTCTATCCTCTTCTACATTGTACTGGTGATACTGTTATAATAAAATGACAAACTTCTTTCGTCAAACAAAAAATCAAAAGTAAAATCACAATCATCCATAATTTATTAAAAAAATATCCAACGCATCTTGTATCAATAATAATAAGGTGACTACTAGGGTACCCATGTAAGAATGGTGGGTAAATAAAAACCAACGCAATCCATTGATTAAGTTTTGTTTAATAGATATGCAATCCATAAATCATTTAATTTTGAGAAAGACTCGGTTAAGAGATTATTTACATGAGATGATGCTCAATACGGGGTTTTGTGAGAAGTGGAGAAAGTGGTTAGCTGAGTGTTGTTTTATGGAGATAGCTGAGTGTTATAGCAATTAGAAAATGTCTTTCTATAACACTACACTCACTTTGAAACTTATCATGGATCCACTTATTTCTGCTACTTCTGTTATTAGTGTTGCTTTGACCGTCAGGCTTGTTTCTATTGGACCTGGAGTTGGTCAAGGCACAATTGCAGGGCAAGCTATAGAATGGATTGCACGACAACCAGAAGCAAAGGACAAAACAAGGGGTATATGTTAGAAATAAATCCCACATAAAGTAACGAAACTCACGTTAGTAGAGTGTTAAAAGAAAGTGTTTCTAATATTTTTCTTTTGTTATTTTCTTTTTCATGTTTTTTTAATTTATGTGTGTGTCTAAATACATTTTGTTAAATTTATGACCAAGCAGGTATTTCTCGTACATGAGTCTTATTACCATTTATTTCTCGATCAACAATGATATTTAGATATCATTTATTTTCATATACTCATTTAACGCCACATTTTATTTCTATCTTTCTCTTCCTATCACATCATACATTAATTTTTTTTTCTTTGCCGACCATGATATTCACACGAATTTCTTAATAGTGACTAGTATACGAGTTATGCTAAACCGACGATAAGTCAAATTCTATCTTTGAAGCGTCTACACAAGCGAGCGTTTGGTTAGGAAAAAACACTTACTTGAAGTGTTGCCTCTACTCAATAATATTCTTACCAAGTCACTGATCCTTTGGAAGTCCATCCTCATATAACTTTACAACAAATTCAAGACCAAAAAATACTTGTCTCAACAATCTAATCTGATTTTTCTTATATTAAAAATGTTTGACCTCTTAAAGAAGTAGAACATTAAAGCATTTTGAAAATATAATTAGTTAGAATTACTTGTTATTTAGCATATAAACCTAGTTAGTATATAAGTGATGAGTTGACTCATTTTGTAATATTCTTTTCATTTGTATCATTTCTACTTCCATCAATATAATTAATCCTTAAGTTTTTCCCTCTTGTTTTTATAGATATCATGTTTCTTAACAAAATATATCAGAAAACATCCAAAAAAAAGAGCAAAAAGAAAATCACAATCCAAAAAGAAAAATCTCATCCAAATATGTTCTTAAGAAAGACACAAGAAAATCTACATAGTGCAACACATTGTTATACACTTACACTTTGATAGATTGTTCTTGTGGTAAGATAGAAAGTGTAAAATAATCTATGTGAGAGTAAAACTTGGCACATTATCACAAACTTTGTATTTCACCTTTGTTGTAACTTCTCAACAGGCAAAGTTGTAGCCAGACTTCGGAAAGACAAGGAGACTCAATTGAGTTAGATCCTTGTAGGTTGAATTGCGTTGGCCATTAATTTTTGTAGATCTCAATGGCATAACAAATGATTTTAGATTAGTGCAAAAATTACAATCCAACGGTAATTCTTACATCAGTGTACTTTGATCCCTCCTCATATATACTACTTGTATAGTTCAATTGGCGGTTTTCGATACCAAGACATAGCAAATTCAAACAAACATTTTTAATTAAGGATTACAATGAAGAAATAATGAGACTAGATTTCGGACCATCCTTAGTAGGTTGGCTAGTGTTGTTCTTAAGCACACTATCCAACTCTTTAATGAACTTAATAAAGAGACAGAAAAATTAATGAAGAGTTCTTGAATTCTAACTCTCAAAATTAACATAACAACTACATTTACTAGCTAACATTTGACTATAAAATAAAATTGACCATCGTGATTATTTCTTGCAACATGCTATATATAGTCTCACACCAATCATAGCAAAGGAAATTGAAACAAAAATTAGTTCAAGGTCTACAAGGAAGAAATTATGAATATAGGTTTTGGACCACCCATAGTAGGTTGATTAATGTTGTTCTTAAGCACACTATCCAACTCTTTAATGAACCTCTCCATGGCTTGAGTTGGCAAACAAACCGGTATAACAAAACCTTCTACTCCTTTAGCATTTTTAAAAGGTATATACGAACTAGAAACAACTCCTCCTTTAGCTGGTCCTCCATAACAAGGTTTTCCCCAACCGAAATCAACCTCTCTAAATCCAGCATGTTTAACATCAACCACTAGATATGATCTCCCCATTGTAAAATGAGGTCTGCTCTTTACTGCAGTTGTAACCGCAGCAGGAAATGCAAAAGTGTTACCGTAGTAACCGTTTGGCAAGGGTGGGTTAATAAACTTGCCATGCATGTTGACTATGCGAACTTCTTTGTCGATGTCTGGTTGTAACGCAATTGTACGACAACGCCAAAGGAATGCAACGAGGATTTCAAAATTAGAGTGTTGTTGTTGGTGAGGTGGAAGAAGAGCGCGAATTGCGGCTACCTCAGTGTGACCGAAGAAGAAAGAACGGAAAATTGTTCCTTTGATGTTAGATACTTGTTCATATTCGTCGTGTGTACATGTTACTCTTGGTGGATTCCTTGCGTTTAGAAGCTCTCTAAGCCATACCGGTGAGATTGAAGGTTTGTTCATCCCATGAGATATTTCGCCCAAGGCACTCAAGAATCGGACCAAACCAGCAGCATCACTCATCCTATGGTTTAGACGAAGAGCAAAAATGAAACCACCACACTTAAGACGTGTTACCTGCACACAATTTCTCTTCAAGTATGTGAATGTATGAATACATATAATTTTATTTTCAAAAAATAATTAAAATTTGACCAAAATCAAACACATGTAATTATTTTTAAAAATAAATGTGAGTTCAATACATTAGCTAAGCTATATATTTGTGTTTGGATCTAGCGTATTTTTCAAATATATGTATGAAGCTGGGTCTTGATTTCTCTTATTTATACCAAATAGGTGGTCTTAGTGTACATTATTTAGCATTTTTTTGTTGAACGGCGATTATTTAGTAACTTGTATATAGATAGTGGTGTTTATGAGTTTGGTTGGGTCAAATTTCACAAAAAAAATGAAATTAACTAATTGTCTCTTATTTGGGTTGGATTACCAACCCTACTTTTTAACACTAAAATCAAACCAAACTTATCCAGCCATGAAATAATTGAATTGGACCAGGGTTCTAAAAATTTGCAATTCAAAGAGCAAACTTTTAAAAACATTTAAATGCCAGGGTTTAATTTTTGGCCATTACTTTTGTCATCCTATGAGTTTTTCACGCGCTTTATTCAGATTCGAAAATCTAAAATGTTTTAACGTGTTTTGGAGGTTTTTATGGGGTGATTATGTCGTTCAAATTATATAATCTAAACTGCATAGGTCGCGCAAGAAATCAATAGGGTGGGCAGGGTCGGTCTAAGGTTAAGGCCATCAAAGCCCTTGATTTAGACGCACCAACAAAATAATATTTTTCGTTAGATTTTACAAGCAATAAAGCCTCATATTCTAAGAATAAAAGCTTCATATATTCAACCTTGCTTTAGACCTAATTTACTTTTCAAAATTATTGTGCCGGCCCTGAGGTTTGGATTTGTGTCAGTGTGCGCGAGCGCATGTGTCTGTAAGTCAACGGATTGGTTTCACAGATACCTTGGTTTAAAATTTCAAACCCAACGAAACATATTAATGATTAAAAAACTATACCTGAATAAGCAGCAATGGAGTGTTAAGCACGTCAGAAGAACCAGGAACATCATCAAGAATTTCATCCAAACAACGAAATGGAGGATGAAGAGTATCAACAAATTCTTTAATGGTAACATCTGCATCAGCTTCAATAAACAAAACACCTTCTCCAGTGCAATCCACCACAAGTTTCCTTCCAGGACCTTCCCTTAACCTACCTGCAAATGGATAATAAAACACAAGTGTTTTTGCTAATGCTTTTCTAATAACATCAACAGGGTCTTTCCATTCCATAGTTGGATCATAGTTGTAAAATTGTATCACAGGCATTTGATACTGTAATCCATCTTGGTCATCAATGTCTGAAAGTAGTTTTCTTTCATGAGGTGTTGGTTTTGAGGGTCTTACAAATTCAGGAGCTAGCCTCTTCACTTTGAATACTAGAGATTGGGCCATAATTATGAACTAATGAGCGGGGTTATAATTTAACAATACTTAATACTGGTTTTTGGATGATATGGTATATGCAAGGCAAGTGCTGAATTTGGAGATGTTGTATATATAATATAATGCACCATATGTAAACGGATTTGATGCTGTTAATGTTAAAGGAAGTCTTGTACCAAAAAAAGAATGTTTAAGGATGTCTTAGTCTCAATTGTTGAATTTGTTTATATCACACAAGATAAAGTTTTGTACCCTAAAAAATAAAAAAGGGGTTGGTAGAGTTGTAATCTAGACCATCTGATAAAGATCCAATGGCTGATTTTTTTTTCTGTAATTGTATTTATTTCTACAATAACAGATCTTGATCGGTAATGGATGAGCATTACTACAAAATACACTTTTTAAATCGGTTACTAGAAAACATGTTTTTAAATAAATTCCATGTCCAATTTTTAATGCTGTTAGCATTTTTAAATGGCTATTGACTTTGATTATTCCTGTTTTAAAAAGTGTTTTTTTTTCTTTCAAAACGTGGTACTGATGCCATTGTTATGAATGAAATCACAAACTTATTTGGTCAAACAAAAAATCAAGTGTAAAACCAAATTCATCCAAAATTTATTAAAAAAAAAAACGCAATCCATTGATTAAGTTTTTTAATAGATATGTATCATCACATAAATCATTTGATTTTGAGAAAGACTCGGTTAAGAGGAGAAATTGGTTAGTTGAGTGGTATAGAAAATGTCTTTCTATTTGTACCAAAAAAAATGTCTATCTATAACACTACACTCACTTCAAAGCTTATCATGGCTCCAATTTCTGCTACTTCTATTATCGCTGCTGGGTTGGCCGGCTTGCTTCTATTAGATTTGGAGTTTGTCCTTGCACACCTGCAAGACAAGCTGTAGAAGAGATTTCGCGTCAACGCGAAGTAGAGGACAAATTAAGGGGTATATGTTGAATGAAACATATGTAAATCTCACATTTTAGAATGAATCTCACGTAAAGTAAGGAAACTTACATTAGTTTCATCCTTTAAAAAATTAAGTATTACAAAGAGTGTTAAAAGAAGTGTTTCAAACATTTTTTTGTAGTTCTTTTCTTTTTCATATATTTTTATTTATTTATGTGTGTGACCAAATAAATTTTATTTAAATTTGTGACCAAGCAAGTATGTCTCGTACATGAGCCTTATTACCATTTATTTCGCGATCAACGATGATATTTAGATGTCCTTTATTTTCATATACTCATTTAACGCCACATTTTATTTCTATCTCTCTTTCGATCACATCATTAATACAATATGTGTTTTGACTTACCAAGATATTGCACGAAGTTTCCACTACACCCTAATAGTGACTGGTCTCCATTGAGAAACCTGTGGGACACACAAGTTGAGTTATCGCCTCCCAGCCATACTTTTTTCATACACATGAATCAGGAATCGAACTCCTGACCACAAGCTTAACGGATCCAAGTCCCTTATATTGTTTCAAGGTGTATACATTCCAATGAGTGCAAACAAAACATTTTACTTTCTCGATTAACCCATACACTAGAAATTCAAAAGAGGAAAAAAAAAGAACATTCATACCTATACACACACAACCAGACAAAAGAACGAGATGAAAAAGGCATTCGTTCAATTGCATGTTATCTCCAAGACATCTCACTTCATCATTTTTTCATGTAAATAATCTCAAATGAACATTAGAATAAAGAGAAAGAGAGCTAAAGTTGTACCGCCAACCTTGGAATCAGATACCAATTATAAGAATGTTCAAGATACGTTACTCAAGTACTTCGCCCTTTTAGGCTTCGTACTTCGGGGATTGTGTACCGCCATGAGAATCATGTCAACTAAGGAACCACATGACCTCCCCGGAAGAAGAGGCGACCCCGCCCATGTGGTCAATACACCTGTTGTTTTTGGATTTTCAAACAGTTGTATTCCGATTTCCAAATTCTATTATCTACCGAAGTTGTTACTAGGATGAGTCACGACCAGGTCGCTTTTTTTAAGATGTTTCATTGCATTGCCCAAAATTGTGCAAGACAAACTATCAACCACGCCGCCTCCAGGTTAAAACAAGCCCAGCTACAACTGTTCAATTAACTACTACATTGTAGATAACTGTTTGAGAATTACACCTCCAATATGGTACCAAGACCATTCTTTTAATATTGAAACCACTTTAATATGGTATTGTTACCACTCTGTTATGGTGCTCAGACCACTCAAATATGGTGTTTCCACCATTCTAGTTTAATTTTTCCAAAATATCAATATGGGCACTAGGACCACTCAAATATGGTGACACCACCATTTCGACTTTTTAATTTTTCCTCAAATAGAAAAATATTGAAAGAATATTTATATACCGTTAAGATCATTCTTAATTTCGATGGGACATTATTATTCCAAAAGAGACTATGATCTTAATAGTACTCTTTATTCCGTAGGGACTTATATTATCGAAGGGACTATGTTTTTAAGACTATTCTTAATTCCGAAGGGGCATTAAACCGAAAAGGGACTATGGTCTTAAGAACACTCTTAATTTCGAAGGGACGTAAAAAGGAGATGAAGAGAAGAAAGACTCGTCAACACAAATCAAGAAAGGGAGAAGAGAGAAAGAGTTCCCAATAACTCAATGAAACTGTTTGGTGTGTTTTTTGAATTGAGTGAAGTCTTCTATTTATATAGAGATTCTGTAGATTCTGTAACTGTTTTAGCAAAAATTGCGACAACGATTACTCTAATGGATAAAATTAAAATGGAGTTTATCCATTAATCAGTTCAACAACACTTGTGGATATGATCAAAAGAAACAAATCCACAAAAGTGGAGTAAACAAACTATTGGATTTGAATGAAGGAAATATAAAAAATTTCATTAAATTCTTATTCTTATCACAACCAACATAAGCTAAATTTATGATAAGTGATATTCACAAATAAAAATAATAATTACTATTATTTTTATCATTATCAAGTATTTAAAATTAAATACCACAATTTAAACATTACTAATGTGTGTGTTCTATTTTATGTGGGACCCCCACATTCTATATTTTCAATTCACACAACATTAGATCAAAGTATAATTACTTGGTGTTTAATCTTCCAATTTTTCATCCAACATCACATCAATGTTCCAACAATGCCCCACTTGAATTTAAAAAATGGTTTCAATAATAACGTCAAAACGTTTCTATAAGGTTGTTATTAAACAAAGGTTGTCGCCTACAACTTGAACCTTTGCATATCAGATAATATTCCGATTTACAAGAGTTTCTTACAGCATTGAACTCTATCTCAGACATAGAACCTGCACACAAACCTTTTCCTAAGGTGTATTCTAAAATCCCGTGCGTTTATGGTCATGCACGTCTATCCCAATTTTAACGAACGCTCTAGGTATTCTGCCCAAATTTCATAGAAACCGACCTCAGTTCTACATTCATATAGGTGATTCTATCAAGAGTACTCCTGTAGCTATGTACTCCACTCAACATATAGTATAGATCTCATTAAGAGTTTCTATTATCTCATCCTTCTATCACTGCAGGAATCATACTTTCTTACTTTTGTCATAGCATGTTCTATCACTCATGACATGTTATTACCCATTGAGCCTATTTCTTGGGATCTCTACTCATGTAGGTCGGGTTACCATCACTTGTGACCTTTGGGCATTAGTCCCATCCTATTGGATGTGTTTAGGACTTTCTTTCTAGTAATTCCTTTCGTCAAAGGATCAACTAATTCTTCATCAATACGTGCATGATATACTTTAACCGTTCCTTTTATAGCTCTTTAATTATTCTGTGTTCGTGCCTTAATTATCGTCTCTCACCATTGTGGTAACGATTCTCAATTTTCTAATAGCTGTAGACTATCACAATAAATTAACACTTCGGACAATGGTTTCACCCACTAAGGGTTCTCAGCTAGCAAGTATCTTATCAACTTGCTTCTTCACTAGTTTTCTTTAGTGTTCTCATCCTAGATACATTCCATAATGGACTGAGGCAATATCATTTGTTTAAACAAACAACTCCTACAGTGATGCTCAATGAGCAGTCACTAGTTGCTTTAAGACTCATCTGAAGGATGTTCTATTTTGTATCTTGTACCATTCAAGTACAATAGGTTACTCCTCATAATTTAATCCTAGAGTCATGGTCTTCTTAAGGCACCTCATGACTCTTTCAATGGCATGACAATGCTTCTCATTCGTCTACTAGTAAACTTGCACAAGAGTTTCATGACATCAACAATGTCGGGTCTAATACATTCAGTGGCTTACCTAATGACTGTCAATGATGCTCGCATATTTTGTTTGTTTAACTCCATCTCAAGTGTTCTTACACTTAGATCATAATATATGCTTGCAAGTTTAGGCTCAAATAATCACATTTCCTTAAGATCTTCTCAAGTTTGTGAGTTTCATAAAAAAGGTTCTCTTTTTTTGATCTAGTAATCTTGAAACCAAGAATTACTTCAACTTTGTCTAGGTCTTTCTTATCAATGTTGTTGATAAACAATGATTTCACATAATTCATAACATGAATCTTTAAACCAAATATGAGCAAGTTGTCTTCATATAGACATATGATTGTGCAAATATTATTTGTCACTTTCATTCACTTTTTACTCATTCGATAGCATTAGAATGTCAAATTTTTCATGTCATTCCTTAAGAGTTTCTTTTAGACCTCACAAAGAATTATCTAACTTACATACCTTGTTTTCTTGTCCATGAATCGCAAAAATTTTCAGGTTGTTCAATATAGATTTCTTCTTCTAGTTCGCCATAAAAAAGACAACTTTCACATCCATTTGGAGCACTATCGAGTTATGAACAACGGCTAAAGGGACTAGTACTCTTATGGGTATGATTCTGGTGACAGGAGAATGAGTGTCGAAGATGTCTATTTTTTTCTCTGTCTAAAAGCTTTTACTACAAGGAGAGACTTGTATTTATCAACCGTCCCACCAAGTTTTAGTTTCCTTTTCCAAAATCCAAATACAACCGATTGATTTTGCAACAATGAGGCAAGTCAACCAAGTGTCATATTTTGTTAGACTCTAGAAAATCCATTTCATCGTTTATTGCTTCTTGCCATAATTCAACATCCAATGAGGATATAGCTTCTTCAAGGTTTAATGGATCTTCTTCCAATGTATAAACCATAAGGTCCATACTCTTTAGCAATTCTTGCTTTCTTACCTCTTTGAGGTTCTATAACATCTCGTACGATGATTTCATAACTATTTATGATTACTGGAATGTGATCATATATAGTGCCCCCACTAGTTCTTAATTTTTAAAAAGGGGATTTAGTTTGCCCCCACTAATATCGTGCTCCCACTAGCTTCACTAGTGCCCCCACTTTTCTTTAATTTGCAGAGATACTTATTTCATAGAAATCGATATCTTTTAATTCTATGATCACTTTTGCATTTAGGTCATAAAACCTATATGTTTCGCTATTTATAGCATGCCTAATGAATACACATTCATAGCCCTACAAGTGAGTTCAACTATCTTGGAGTCCAAAATCTAAATATAGTCCAGTCAATCTCAAGTTCAAAAATAAGACAAGTTGGGTTGTCTTTTCTTCAAAATTTCTTGATTAAAATTTTTGTTCTTAGACTAGGGTACTCTATCCAACATAAATTTCAATTTATAGAAATTGAACATATCAAGCGTATCAATTTTATTTTTCAAAATTCACAGTCAACAATAAGTATTATAAAAAATAATTTTATCATTTCTAGGTTATGTGCCATCAAGTTCACACATATCATAATTTATTAAATTTAGAGATTCAAATTCTCTAAACATTGATTTATATGAACTTTTGGTTCATTTATCTTGACTGCAAAAAATAAAATTGTCTAATTATATAACTTTAGAATTAAGTCCAAATTACTCAAGTTTAAAATTAAACGTTTGTTCACATGTCAAATATTAAAATCACACAACTTATATAGAAGAAGAATTTAATTTTGAACATGTCATCAAAAGCGCACAGCTTTTTCCAATAAATGTGTACAAATCACTTTACATGTTCTTATAGGATCAAAATCCTAATATAATTGAGTGCTTGAGTTTATAGTTATAATCAAATTCATAACGATACGCTTATGCTTTAATTTACCAAAAAAATTAGTTCAATGTTAAAATTGAAATTGGTTTTGGTAAAGCAGGCACATTATGTTTCTGACGTGGTACACAGCTTAGCATCACTCTCATTTGCCATCGCACAATACAAAAAAAATTCAATACTTGACCGACGATTTGCTGTTTCCACTAGTTTGTTATGTCATATTTTTGTATTTGTAAATTGTTAAGGACGATGCGTCAAACAAAGCTACGCATAAGGGTTCTAATCTCAAAACAGCTAAAGGTATTTATTCACAATGCAGTTCTAACTTTTGAATATAAATTTAAAACAAATTCTGAGTCGCATATGTGAATTCTCAGTGTTGTTGTTATAACAACAATCACTTCATTATTTCAGTAGAAAGATGTATAAAGCATGATTTATCCTTGTTTTATTTTTGGGACAACGAAATCTCAACAAATATTTTCTTCGGTAGACATAGCAGTCGAAACGTCTTAAAATTGTTGTTTTTGGATTTCCAAATTCTATTATCTACTGAAGTTGTTACTAGGTTGAGTCACGACCAGGTCGCTTTCTTTAAAACGTTTCGTGACACTGCCCAAAATTATTCCGAAGGGACATTAAACCGAAAAGGGACTATGGTCTTTAGAACACTCTTAATTCCAAAGGGATAGAAAAAGGAGATGAAGAGAAGAAAGACTCGTCAACACAAGTCAAGAAAGGGAGAAGAGAGAAAGAGTTCCCGACAACTCAATGAAACTTTTTAGTGTGTTTTTTGAATTGAGTGAAGTCTTCTATTTATATAGAGATTCTGTAGATTCTGTAACTGTTTTAGCAAAAATTGCGACAACGATTACTCTAATGAATAAAATTAAAATGGAATTTATCCATTAATCAGTTCAACAACACTTGTGGATATGATCAAAAGAAACAAATCCACAAAAGTGGAGTAAACAAACTATTGGATTTGAATGAAGGAAATATAAAAAATTTAATTAAATTCTTATTCTTATCACAACCAACATAAGCTAAATTTATGATAAGTGATATTCACAAATAAAAATAATAATTACTATTATTTTTATCATTATCAAGTATTTAAAATTAAATATCACAATTTAAACACTACTAATGTGTGTTCTATTTTATGTGGGACTCCCACACTCTATCTTTTCAATTCGCACAATATTAAATCAAAGTATAATTACTTGGTGTTTAATCTTCCAATTTTTCATCCAACATCACATCAATGTTCCAACAACACTTGATCAAAGGTAATTAAAGGACTTTGGTGTTGCTTTGATCAAGGTAATTTTTCTTTTGCAACATCTTGTAGTGTGTATATATATAATCACACCAAACATAACCCTATTCGATACAAGCAAATACAACAAAATCATTTTTAAATGACTACAACGAAGATTTAATGATGCCAAATTTGTGATCACCCTTAGTAGGCTGGTTAATGTTGATCTTAAGAACATTATCCAACTCTTTAACCAACCTCTCCATGACTTTACTTGGCAAAAAAACTGGTATAACCAAACCTTTCTCCCCTTTATCATTTGTAAAAGGAATAAGAAAGACAGCTTGACCAGGAAGAGCACCATCCCCTCCTTTAGCTGGTCCTCCATAAACAGCTTTCCCCCAACCAAAATCAACATCTCTAAATCCAGCACGTGTAACATCAGACACTAAATATAACCCCGCAGTAGTTAAAGGAGGACGACCCTTGATAACCATGAAATCTGCCAATGAATGCATATACTCTTTGTTGACATTAGTTTTTGCTTTCTTAACTAAATTCAATGCATACGCCAATGGATTTTCAATAAGTTTTCCTGCAGTTGTAACCGCAACGGGAAATGCTAAAGCGTTACCATAGTAACCATTTGGAAGTTGTTGGTCAACAGATTTGCTATGTGCGGCTATGCAGATTATGCGAACTTCTTCGTCAGAATCTAGTCGTAATGCTATTG
>Ga0228710_1002817_pt1 | contig 27628 bp, 9 predicted proteins | sample MedpolnodulmetaG_FD_177995 | JGI IMG/M metagenome (GOLD analysis project Ga0228710, IMG submission 177995) | Root nodule microbial communities from Medicago polymorpha collected in Santa Monica, California, United States - pink nodules | ecosystem: Host-associated > Plants > Roots > Nodule... | reverse complement strand
TTGAGACAGTTTTCCCACCTATTTCTAAGGCCCCAAGGAACAATGGAGATAGACTTGAAAGCAAGAATAACAAGTTGAGAATCGGACTCAAGCCAAACATTAGAGAAGCCCATTAAAGAAGCTAATTATATAGCATTCATAGTAGCAAACAGTTGGGCATAAATAGCATTCCCAAATATATATAGGTATATCCTTTTTATCATTTCTTAAAACTTATAAACTTTGAAAACTAAATGCTTGACATATGGAACTTTTTTTCTTTTCTAGAAAGGGATCCAACTATATATTGATATTATCCAATCAATACTTAAGTCCAATATTTATTTATTTATTTATTTTTCCACACCAAAATAACTATATCTTAATTCATCGTACTTAAAATACTGATCTTCATGTCTAAGAAATACATAATTTATAAATTTTAAGAAGCTTGAGTTATGTTGATGTTAGAGAGTAGTCCGTATTGTCCAATGTTTCTCAGAAAGGTTCCAGTTATAGAGAAAGGGGTCCATGAAAACCACACAACAGTGGTGCGACCAATAAAAAAATAATGTAAAGGGGAAGAAAAATCTTACTGAAAAAAAGATATCACTAGCACCACCAAATAAATCTACATATTTTAGCTCCTGGGATTTTGCCTTAACTCCTTCTCAATCTCTCACATAATATCAAAGAGCTCCAACAAAGCTCTCACCAAAACAACCCCACTTACTAGAAAGATTAAGGTTTGGAACAAAAGGCTCTTAGTGTGAGGGAGGAGGGTTTCAGCTCTCAACGAATTGGGAAGAGAGTGGTTGTTTTCGTACTTAGAAAGTAAAATAAAAATGAAGAGGGGAAGAGAGAAGAGAGAGATTTGTAGGTTCTAAAGAAAAGAGAGGATGTGAATTTGGTTGGCTTGGTTCACTTATAAAGACAACCAGAACAATTCCTAGCAATTGGATCAAAGTGTGAACATATTGATTAGATCTTAGCCTTTCTCTCAATCTTGGTCAACAAGATTTCTTAATAAAGAAAATAGGATTAAATGTTGGTCATTGGATTTAAATAGTAAATACATGTGCTCTAAATCGTAGCCATGTATGCAATCATTTTTGACGATAAGGAAACTTTTTATCCGGGTACTTTATATTACGTGTTTTGATGAGAAAATTTCCGACAGGGAAATTATTTTTGATGCATAAATCTATGGTAAATAATTTTGAGTCTTTACGAAAAAATTTGTAGTAAACAGGGTTGGTTTAAAAAAATTAAGCGCGGCGAAATTTCCGTTTATTGTAGGGATTGAAAATGAAGTTCTAGAAAAAAATTTCTAATTTTTTTACCACGAGTAACTGTCACAATAAATAGCCTAAAATATTCGACAAGGGATTAAAATTTATCGTCAAATGTATTATTTAATTTTATTTGATCATAAATATTTTTATATAATTAATATTTATTTATTTACAAAATTACGGGTCTTACACCACCGACCTTGATGGCGCGAGGGCCGCTGCATCTGTCGCTTGTGGTTACAAGCTCGTTAGCACATAATTAATGCAGATAATGAGGTAGATTGCATGTCTGTTGGTGCATGCAGCATATATGATTTTGCAGAAAATGCAGCAGACTGAAGCTCTGTTGTTGCTTGTTATATGCAGTGAAGCAGTGTCGTTTCGCTGGAAAAAAACTGGATGCAGCATGCTAATTAGGCTATTGGGATGGAATATTGTGTTGGTACAAAGAATCAAAGTTGATAGACCTAATCGTCCATTGGTATAAGTTTCTTGACTTATACCAACGACTTTTATACCTTTACCAATGGATTTTTTCCGTTGGTATAAGTCAAGTTTTTTGTTGTGTCATAGATGCGGCTTTATTTCCACAACAACACACTTTTATTAATGCATCGATCTATTTATTAGGATGAGAAATAAAAGGCGTGGCAGTAGGTTCTAATGGTCTTAATTCTCTAAATGGCTGCATTTACTTAGTTTTCAGGTATCCTACACTATCGGTTAAGTCCACAATTAACTGTAAGTTTTATTCACGTATACCATATACCATTCACACCTTTTTCATCACTTTCAGCTTCATTTTTAGCTCAAATCATAATAGAAAGAATGAATTAATCGATTGAATAAGACTATTCAATACTCATGCATATCAGAACATAAACAAAAACACCATTAAAATACAGTGTCACATTAAGAACTAGTTAAAACTGAAAAAATGAAATTAAAGTAATAAGATACATACTATCTTCATTACATAAGAATATTATTCAACACATGCTGACACAACATATAAGAATTTAAATTATCAAAACTTGTTAGTTACTATTATTTCTAAGCCAATATTGTTGTCATAATGTTTTCTATTGTCATTTGAGTTATGGGAGCTACATCTGCTTGCTCATCATTTTCATTAGATGATGCTTCAGTTTAATCGCATGCTTCCGTTAGACCTTTTTTCTTGCCTTCTAATATTGTCCTTTTTGGCTTCTCTCCTTTTCAAGCTTTGGACATTCTGATTTGAAATGTATGAGCTTCTTTATATTTGTAACAAATGATTTGTTTCTTATAAGTGGTTTCCTTCTTATCTTTGAAGTCTATTATTGGTAAGATCCTCTGATTGTTGGATGTCTTGATTGTTAGAAATTGGAACAATAGTTAAAAATTAGTTTTAAAATATTTTTGGTCATTGAAGAGATTACTGAGTCAGTTGCGGACTAGGTCGCTCTCTTTAAGACGTCGTGACACTGTCCAAAATTGTACAAGTATATTACCAACAACGATGTCCCCAGGATAAAATAGCTCAGCTACAACTGTATCACAGTCTTACTGCATTTTATGATCCGTTCTAGAAATACATTTCCAATACGGTACAAGACCACACAAATATGTGGCCATTCTACTACGGTACTACGACCGCTCAAACATGATGATTTCATCATTCGAACCTCTGACTTCTACAATGACATAAATTATTGAAAGGGAATTTATTCTTAAGATGATTCTTATTTCCGAAGGGACAATATATCTTGAAATGAATTATGATCTTAAGAATACTCTTAATTCCAAATAGACAAAAATTATCGTAGACACTATGTTTTTAAAACCATTATTAATTTCGAAGGGACGCCATAACTTGAAGGAACTATGGTCTTAAGAACACTCTTTAAATTCGAAAAAGACATAAATTAGAAGAAAAGAATCGATTGTAAACAAAGGATGAAAGAGGGAGAAGACACCAAAGTTCTTTGACCGCTCAAAAGAACTTTTGGTATAAGGATAAGTGAAGGGGGAGCACTCATTATATAGTGGAAGAACCAATGAGGCAACCAAAATGGAGGTTTAAGATCGTTTGGCCGTTGTGGAATCAACGACGTATGTCAAACCTGTGCTAACGCGTGCAAGAAAACCAAAATGGAGGTTTAAGATCGTTTGACCGTTGTGGAATCAACGACGTATGTCAAATGTGTGCTAACGCATGCAAGAAATAATACACCACACAGCCCAGGCCTTTAGCCTTGCCGATCGGCAATGGCGACGTGCATGTGGTGGTCATATTATTTATGTCATCAACCGCCTACAAATTTATGCACGCCCTTGGAAGTTATACCTACATTATATAAACATTAGTGTTGTATGTTAACTATCCAATGTGGGACATGTGATTTTTTTTAACTGACACAAAAACACACACAGTGTTCGAACATTGACTCGTAGACGTTGAAGTCCTTTGGACAAGATTTATAGTTCTCCATTTTCAAAATCTTCACTCTGGTCACCTAATTCTTCATCATTTGTTTCTGCTCAATGAACCTTTTATGTGTAGCTTTTTCTTATTGACTTTAAGACTATAGTCCCTTTCCGATTCCTATTTATTGAGTTCTATCTCATGAGATCTAAGTCAACTTAGTAGTTCTTCTAGAGTTGGTATGGTGAGATCTTTAGCCTTTTGCACTTAAGATATTTGAACTTACGATATTGTCTTTGTTGGTGTTTTGCATTTAAGATATTTGAACTTTGAAGTTGCAAAGTGCTTAAATGATGAATATATTTTCTTAGATTTTGCAGTTGTAGCGTTGAGAGTTATAGTTTTTCACGTGATGTTGACTTGTTTTTATAATGCATTTAAAAGAGTGATAATATGTTGGGTAAAATGTGAATATTTGGCATGTCGCACATAGACTTGAGATGTGCCAAATGGGAACGAATGAACTTTTGTTGAGAAGTGTGTGTATCTCCAACGAGAATGTGAATTCATCAGAGTCTATTGTGCTATCAAAGTATGCATGTAGATGATATTGCTTGAAATGTACTACCAGAGTATCTTCTTGATCTTGAATTTAACTTTGGCATGCATAATTAACACACATTAAAGGATTAATTATTCCCTCATAAGCATTAGGTGACCAGAAAGTATGGTTATAGCTAAAGAGGATTGAGTGAACACGTAAATATTTTTTTATACAATTATTAGTACTTTACTTTTTAATTTTTTTTTGTCTGGATTTTAAATAGATATTTAAAAATTATATATTACACAACTATACACTATACTCCATTTTGTCATTAATATAAACAAAAATTCGCTTTCAGATTAATTTAATAATTGATATATATGGTCTATATTATAGTAATTGGAGATAATATTTTATAAAATTATTACCTTGTTGATTATGCATAAAATCTATCTACTTATTAATCAAAAAGAGAAAAAAGATACATTTGTCGCCTCAATTGTTAGGGACGTTGCAGTATGTAAGGTCGGAGTTTGAATCATAAATTCTTCAATTATTGATCTTAAGAGGTGAATTTCTAACTATTATGTTCCTTGACAAAAAAATACACTTTTGTGTAAATATTTTAGCTGGTTATGTTATTGTAAATGATTTTATATTTGAAAAATGAGTGTGAAATTATGTGAATTTGATATTTTTATTAATGTCATGAGTTTTTTTAGAAATTTTTATAGACCGAGATATCTGATTTAGTACGGTTAAATACCTATATAATATTTGTAGAAACCGATTTATATGACCGAGTCGTCCGGTTCAATCGAACCTATTTCAAAGGAGAATGGTATGTTTTTTTTAAGGAAAATGAGAATGGTATGGTGTTACTTATTTTGATTACAATTTCATTTTTTTAATTCCTTTGGATATATATGGACCGAATGAGTATTCGCATGAATTGCACAAAGAGGTTATTTGATGCCCAATATATATGGACCGAATGAGTATTCGCATGAATTCGCATGAATTGCACGAAGAGGTTATTTGATGCCCAATTTAATTTCAAGTTTTCAAAATGTTTTCATTTTTCTTAAACAAAAAATGTTTACATTTTTTTTTTACAAGAAAAAACTTATTGCATTTCATTCATAATAATATTAGAGATACAAGATGGAATCTTAATATGAATATGGAAACTAGCATAACGCGAAGCTACCCTAGCAAAACTATGAGTGACTTTGTTAACTTGTCTCTGAATAAACCTAATATTAGAGGTTGTTAAATTAAAAGGTAAGAGGTGTCTACCATCATTGATCACTGCACTATAATTAAAGACACCACTTTTAATACCATAATGACTATCATTAAAGACACCACTTTTAATACCACATAACGACTTTCATCACCATGAATACACATATCAATGCAGACTCGATTCATAGCATGAGAAATGGAAGCATCTACATTACATTTAAACCATCGGGACTTGGTTTAAGCCGCTTCAGATCGCTCTGAGTAGTGGAATGCCGAGGAGTAGGATGACGAATGGTTTGAGCATTCTTCCAACTAGTAAGAAGGGAACATGCATGGTCATATGCATATAAAAAATGTTTTCATTGTTGTTTGGTGCATATGACCATTGTATAATATACAATAAAATGTATTTTAGCAATTTTCTAATTAACTTAAATGGTAGAGACATTGCATAATATATGCAGAGGTTTGGGTTCGAACCCCGGAAATCACACTTATTCATCTTAAAAAAATGAATTTCTAACCACAAGGCTGCTTGTCGAAAAAATTTAATTGTATTTCAACAATGATGTCATAATATTTGATAAAAACTTAAAGACCATTTTAATTTTGATGAATTCGATATTTTAATAATTATTAGGATGTAATGATTATTTGGTCTAATATTTTTTACATTTTTAAACATAAATAACTTATAATTTTGTAAAAAGAAAGATTTATAAATTGACAAAAAAAAAGTTAAATAAGTTTTGGGTCCCTATAACGATCTAAATTTTTGTTTTTAGTCTCACTAAAAAATTTCAACAAATTTTGGTCCTCCAAATAATTTTTATTGCAATTTTTTATCCCTATTTTTAAGTCACCTCATGTGTACTTTTATATTTTTTTTTTTACTGAATCTTCACAGAGATAATTAAATTTTTTACAAAATATTAATTTCTAAACACTAAAAGTTTAAAATATTTAATTCATCCCTTGAAAAAAAAATGTACAAAATTTTGCAAGAGAGATTTCTATAATGTACTAAACATGATTGCAAAAAATAATTAAAAATTTTAAAGGATACACATGAGTTTATTTAAAAGCAGAGATCAAAAGTCGTGTCGGAAAATATTTGAGTATCAAAACTTGCTAAAATTTTGTTAGGGAAATTAGAAACAAAATTTGAAGAATTTTATAGAAACTAAAAATACATAAGCTTAAGTGATATGTTTGAGCATAGGACTTTGGCAATTTCATTTTCTAAAGAATTTGAATTGAAAAATTAAAGCTCAGGTCATTCGTAAATTTTTTTAGGATAGTTTGATTCACACCATACAACATTTTTATTAAACATATTAGACATTATAGTAAGTTTGTTATTTCAGTTTAAGTTGCAATTAGACTCCGTTAAAAATTATTTGGATATGTAGAATTTTAATATGTGTTGAGGATATTTATAATTTCAAATATGAACTTGTTAAATTATGATTCTTTCAAGAAAAAAATTATGACAAATTGTCCAATATTTTCGACATTTTATAGGTGTCATGATTTTTTAATTTCTTTTTTGGAATTTTTTAGAGATTGAGATATCCGGTGTAATCACTATCTAATTTTGTTATGGAAATTGGGTTATGCGACCGAGTAATCCGTTTTTATCCAATTTGATCATGTGGTTCAACAAGTGACCCCATAGTTCAACCAATGATTGCCAGTTTATGGTTGGTCTGATTTTCAAAACACTGGATAGGATATTTCTAATACAACATATACTCAAGATATAAAATACAAAGACATGTCGAGATAAGATTAATAATAGAATTACAGTATCATGTCCAATTGATGCATTAAACGAACGATATAAGTATGATATGATAGAATTATCATACACCTTCTTATCTTGACCTCCAAACGGATATTTATAGCCTTTTGACATTTCTTTGATAGGTTATCCCTATTTTAAGCACTTTGGATCATATTCTAAGAAAAGTTATAATTATTGTAATAAATTGTTCCTAAAAGTTTTTTTTAAATATATATATATATATATATATATATATATATATATATATATATATATATATATAAGAAATATTTCCTAAAAGAGTACAACAAGATACAAATAATGAGTGCATAATGTACTCTAGTCAAGAAATAACAAACCAAAAGGATCCCTCTCTCATACAAACTCGAGCAAAAAATCAAACAACCAAATACAAGCAACTAACGTTTTATCAGGATCACCAACCCCAACCGAATATGAGGAAGATTAGGAACAGAACCCTGCATATTCAATCAACAGGTTGACAAATCCACCACATATCATTATCAATGCAATCGCCAAATGGGTTCATGATCACAATCATATAAGGAACAAGTGTGACCATGATGTTTTTTTTAAAACTCGCTTCCAAGAGGTGATTTTAACCATATCCACCACTTGCAACACATATGTATCCTGCCCACAAAAAGATGTGAGAAATATGGGATTACCACAAAGACCACACAACAGTTGTCAGACTAATAAGAAACCTAACCTCTTATTTTTTCCCCCCACCTAAATCTAACATAATACTGCGAAAACTTGTTAAATCTGAAGGTAAAATAAACTCTCATCCAAACTACCTAAACACGTGATATCACTCCTGACCTAAAAAATGACATCCAACAAAAAGATGATAAGTTGCCTCTACTTGTTCATTACAGAAAACGCAAAAAATACTCACAGGTCAACTATAATCCAACCATATGATTTTTGTTCGAGTCGATAAATATAAGATCCACAAATATATATTCCAAACATATAAAAGCTAACTTTGAGTTTTGTTAGCTAAATTTGTAATAAAACCGCCCTTAAGCGCCACTATGTAGCAACATGTGATAATTTAGCAGGAAATTAAAATAAAAGTTTATAACATTCAAATATTCATATTCTGTTGACTCGGACTTCATATTCTGCTTATTTTCTCTGATTGGGTAGTATCAGTTTGCATTATCCTTGATGCTTCTTATCCACATTGAGCTGGTTAAAGAAATTAGCAAAATATAGTAAAAAATAAGTGTTATATATATATATATATGTGTGTGTGTGTGTGTGTGTGTGCGCGTGCGTGCGCGCGCGCGCGCAGATAAACATGATACAAGTAGTGAAGTAGATACAAACAAACATGATATGTATAATACAGAAACATATGTTATGGTTTCCTACTATGTTAATTGAATAAAGCACACAATTTTCACGTTGTTTTGCATCTTGGTCGTTTATTATAGATCGACGGTTCAAATTAAGACAATTATAAAATCCTTGTTAACAATATCGGCTACACAGTTAAGATTTGAAGGTTTTGATCTGTTACAGCGTCTTGTTCTAACAATAGGAAATTCAGATCTGAAAAGCAGGGGCTCCCAACCCCTACCCACAGGCCACAACCTCAACATATATTTGTATACTGTCAATACATTTGTTTTTTATTTTAAGGATATCAACAAAGAATATACATGTATATACACACACATGTGCGAGCACACACATAATTATATTTGAGTTGTGTTGTTTAAATACAGATTTTAAGGCATCTATGTAAGTGTAACATTGTATCCTTCTATCTATTTTCTATCACTTTTTATCTTATACAGTATACACATATTATGAAAATAAACACAAACACAAAGGGGCACCATATTTTTATCATGTATGTTATATTATTTTTAATACGCAAACCCTAATTATGAATTTTTAAACAACAATTTAGGCATATGAGTCATATTACTTAGTACAAAAATATTGTTAAAAATACTAGTAAGCATTTCAACATACCTCTTATTTTGTGCTTCAGCAACAAGTTTCTTCTCAAGCTCCCTCAGCCTTTTCACCTCAGCTCTCTTATTTTCAATCTCCACTGAAAGTAAACATACTCATGTGAAATAAATGGTAGAGACACGAGAATAAATGCCAAAGATATAAATAAAGATAAATGAGTAATATCACCTTCTTGAAGTATCCTTTCTTTTTCTCTTACAGCCATTTCAAGTCTTAATTGGTGGTGTTCCATAGTCAACAACCACTGCTGATTTTTGTAGACTTCAACTTGTGGGCGAAGGAAAGATAACTCAGCCTGCATATACAAAAAATCTCAAAATCATGACTTCACAAGTTTTTGTTTAGGTAGATATGGTGGGATATGGATCCCTTGTTGTTTAGGATCAAACAATTTGTTGAGTAATGCAATTCAAATAATCAGATCAAGATTGAATGAGTTGAATGTCAATTTTCCAATTGAATTCCAAATTACAAGTTGATACGTGAGTAAATCAATTATGACTGAATGGTTCAAATCAGCAAGATTGTTGTGTATTTGTCTACACCAAATTAATACAAATAATTGACAAATTGAAATTCTTTGAAGTGGTAATCGGCCGCTCTACATGTAGCGCAATTGATGAATATCGAACAACACAAATTTTATGAATTTATTTCAATTTCAATTTGGTGAAATTATAATTTGCGTTGTTTGATTCGTATCTAAAGACCATAGGCTTTCACGATCGGGGATAACCTGGGTCTCTTCGAGACACACATGAACATATATTAATAAGACAAAAAAAATCATAAATTACAATCTTTGAGATGCGATAAATAATGATGTAAACCTGCAAATGTGTTTCCATTCGTTCCAAATCAGCAATATAATCGAGCTTTTTCAATCTCGATTTTTGTGTAGCAGATCGATTTGCTAGGATCCTAAGAACAAGGGAAGACAAAAGATGAAAATCAAAATATGTTATATCGATTATGTGTAGGAAATAAACAACCGAGGTATTTTGTTTGAATTTTTTCACTGATTCAGATTTGATTAGAATAAAATCAATCAAATCAACTATATTAGTCAGGGTATCACATTCATAGATGATAAATCTAATAACATGAAACTTAAACCAACAGATAAATTTATTTTAGTTTTTAATTAAAAATAAGATGAAAACAATTACAAAATTTATTAAATTTATTATTAAAATCACAGTTGAGCATGACAAGCCTAAATAGAACCAACTTGCATTTATCAACAAAAAAAAAATCATCTTTTACAAAAAAATGTAATAAAAACCAAATATTATTCCCATCAAAATTTTAGTGTTATGAATCAAAAATTTCGATCTTCCATATTTTTAACTTGCCAACTGATTTTTGTGTTGCTCACAACAACAATAAGTAACACAAGTTTACCGTTTGAGCCTCTTTGGATCCAATTTTTGTGTTTCTTGATCACCAACACCAACACATGTAGATGTACTACCACCACTGATGCGGTTCTTCTCAGCAGGACCAATATTTGATTTTGGTACACTAATGTTATTCGTTTTGTTGTCTATTGGAGTTGTTTTTACACCACTGCTACTTGCCTCTTGTTTACCGAGCCCAATGCTCTTCCAAGAGGGTTGCCATGGTCGAAATGTTGATGACGATCCATGTGAGAGGGGTCTAACCATTTTTGATTTCTTAGGCCCAGGTCCCTCTTCTGTGTGCAACATGTTTGTACCAGTCACTCTCTTTGGGATGCCTTTCATTTTTTCTGATAAACAAGAAATGGAAAACATGCATCATCTCAATAAGTTGACATAAGAGACTCAAATTCACACAAACTTAATAGAAAGAAGAAAAAAAAATTACTAACCTTTTTCCATTAGAAAAGCTTGAATTTCACTCCCCCGTTACCAGTGATCACTATGATATTTATATACATGTGTATACTACGCGTGTCTACGCCACACGGCCGTAGAGGATCCGGGTCCACGTGTATGTGTATATATGCAAAGATATTTTTTACCATGTATTTTATTTTAATGTGTATACCATATATATTGAAAAGGAACAATATAATGACTTGTTGAATAAAGTATTCATGCATTTTATCATTTGTTCCTCTGTCTTATAATATATACCATTCTTGTAAAAATAATTTGCTTTACTCTCTTTATCCCACAATGAGTGATCTATTGAACAATTTCACACAGAAAAATGTGTATATGGCTCACATTCCATTTGACAAGTACTCATGTGAAGTATTGGTGCATGAATGATTTTACTCACACCCCAAAAAACATTGATTATGCCCTAAAATGACTAAAATACCATTAAGACAGAAAAAATTATTCTTTGTATTCTCCAATAAATTAAGTCTACGTGAACTCAATGTGAATTTTTGGAAGTCATGCAAACTGAATTTACGGTAGTATATATAAACTGAGTTTAAGGACTTGTGTAAACATAGATTACATACATTACTCTAAACTGAGTTTACATACATTATACAGTAAATAACTCAATTCACGTAATCCTCTAAACCCAAAGGAAAAAAATATGAGTCTATGTAAACTCAGTTTATGTAGGTCATGTAAACTAAGTTTACGCTAGTGTAAGAAAACTTAGTAGTTTATCTAAGTTATGTAAATTAAGTTTAAGATGTGCATGTAAATTTAGTTTCTAAACCCAAAGAAAACATTTTCGTCTACATAAACTCAGTTTACGTAAATGTAAACATAATTTATGTTAGTTTACGTAAACTGAAATTACATATACTAGCATAAACTCAGTTACATACACCATGCCTCTAAAATCGAAGAACATTTTTCAAACACAAAGCAACATAAAGAAATTGAAGAAAAAAAATAAAAAAAACATATAAAATCATTATTGAAAATTCGTTGAGATTGGTCACACATCCATGACTATATATGAAAGAGTGGATGAAGAAAATTACACACACACACATACATATAGAAAATTACACATGAGTACGTGGAAGGCAGGCGGGAAACAAGTAGCACCGCTAAACCTTGTTGGATGGAAAAATCAATCCTTGTAAACACAACATTCATAGACCTAGGAGACATAATATTGCTATCAATGTCCCATTTAACTCTATGCATAATATTGATATGCAGGACCCTTGAAAAGCAATCGGGAAACTTCGGCCAACATATATTATGGTGTACGGAGGGATAGGAGGAAAATATACATGTGTAGATTTGACTGGGGTTTCGCCATTGTGAGATTGGGGACCGAGGTTTTTACAAATGGGAGATGCAACCCTCAAAGTTGTGTCCAGCAAAGTGGCCAAACATAAGAAAACACAACCTGACAATCAACATTCTAGGGTTTGTAGCAAAAATTAGGTTTTGTTGGTTCTCTTGGGTCGCCGCCAGCCTTGGGTTGTAGCTTCCACCTTGTGTGAGATTTGTTTGCTTATGCTTAGGGTTTTCCTTAACCCAGATGTTTCCTCATATGTATATATGGCATTGTGTACCCTAGTGTTTCTCACAAATGACTTTTCCAACAATAATAACCCTAAATATTTATGCTCCCATATTCCTGCACAATCTCATCTCTCTTACTTAGCTAAACCCTAACCGTTTTCCTCTCCTTCCTTCTTATCTCTACCATGGACATCAATCTTGATGGTTTGACCTTGGAGGACGAGGATATGACCTTGAACCTTGACGCATCTGTCCAAACCCCGATTATCTTGGATCATTGTCTGATCGGCCGCGTGCTGTTCGACAAGGAGGTGTGATTGTCTTATCTCAAAGAACGGTTAGGCAGTGCCTGGAGGCCGGTGAAAGGTTTCACTATTATACCTACAACCGGAAACAATTATCTGTTTAAATTCAATCACAAAAATGACGCTGAAAACTTGATGAAGGATGGACCATGGACGTATGACAACTGTAATATGGTCATTGAAAGGATTTCTCCAAGAATGGTTCCTAAGAATGCCTATCTTGATTTTTTGAACATTTGTGTGCAAGTGCTAACCTGCCTTTTGGGTTTATACAACAAAACGTAGGTGAAGCCATTGATAAGTACCTGGGAGAATTGTTGGAGTATGACAGTAATAACTCGAATCACAGAATTTAACCGCTCCTTTTCAGGTACAATAATTTAAAGAAGCCATGTATTTTATTCACCCGAATAAATGTCCTGGACCTGATGGTTTTAATCTATGTTTCTTTCAGTAATTTTGGTCAGTATGTAATTATGATATTTTTAGTGAGTGTTGTTCAAGGCTTAACAATAATCAGCTTCCACCTTCTCTTAAATCTACTAATGTTGCCTTAATTCCAAAAGGAACTGAATAGCATACTTTGAATGAGTGGAGACCTATAGCTTTATGTAATGTGTTATACAAGCTTGTAGCTAAAGTTCTGGCTAATAGGCTTAAAAGTGTCCTCCATAAATGTATATCAGATAATCATTCGGCTTTTGTTCCTGGACGCTCAATCTTGGATAACGCTATGATTTCTATTGAGGTAATTCATCACATGAAAATTAGCAAGCGTATGAGAGACATGAATGTAACGTTAAAGCTAGATATTATTAAGGCCTATGATCACATTGATTGGTTATATCTTAAAGAGGTAATGATAAAAATGGGATTTTGTAAGTCGCTGGATTAGGTGGATCATGATGTGTGAAGAGACTGTCGACTATTCTGTGATTGTTACAATGAGTCGGTGGGACCTATATTCCCTAGTAGGGGACTCAGGCAGGGTGGCCCTCTTTCTCCTTATTTATTTATCTTGTGTGTAGAAAGTCTTTCAGCTTTTATCCGCAAAGTTGAACGAAGAGGGGATATTCATGGCATATATATGTACTAATGCTCCCATTATTTCTCATTTGATGTTTTGTAGACGACTGTTTTTTGTTTTTCAGGGCAGAGGAAAAAGAAGTAAATGGGATGAAACATATTCTTGAAACTTATGAGAAAGCTTCTGGCCAAGCAACCAGTCTTCCTAAATCCGAGCTTTATTATAGCCGCAATGTGTTTGGCCCTGTATAGGATTCTATCACCTCCACTTTTGGTGTTCGCGTTGTCATGAGCTCCGTAAAGTATTTGGGGTTGCCATCTATGATCGGCCGAAGTAAAGAAGCTACTTTTGGATTTATCAAGGACCGCATTTGGCACAAAATTAATTCTTGCAGTAGAAAATGTCTATCTAACGCCGAAAGAGAAGTGGTGATCAAATCAGTACTCCAATCCATTCCTTCTTATGATGCGTTTTAATATGGTTATACTTGGAAAACAAGGATGAAAATTTCAAACAGATAATACTAGTCTCGTGACACATTTGTTTAAGGCACACTATTTTCCTCATTGCAATATTTTGAGCTCTAGGCTTTGAGCTAATCCCTGTTATGTGTGGCGAAGTATTTTTAGTGCTAAAATGGTGGTCAAACAGGGTGTTTGATGTAGAATAGGTGTTATTATTCCTTTGTGAGGTTCTCCGTGGCTTAAAGACGGGCGTTCTCTTGCAATGAAAAACCCTCCGTATGCGTCCCTATCTCATATCAAAGTCCAAGATATCATAGAGCCATCGACAAAGGTTTGAAATACTAATTTAATTTCTAATATGTTTGATCATAACACTACCCATCTTATATTAAATACTCCTCTCCATCATCTTGTTCATGAAGATAAATTTATTTTGATAGCTGTAAAAATGGTAATTATTCTGTACGTAGCGCATATCGTATCTGTGTCATTGAAATTGCAGATAATTCCCATTTGCATATTCAGGGTAAGTGGAATTTGATTTGGAAATTCAAGGTACCTCCCAAGATTCAAAATTTTGTTTGGCGTGTGTGTCGGGGTTGTTTCCCTACACGTGCACGCCTAAGTAGTCATGGAGTACATTGTCCTATAGATTATTTCTTGTGTGGAAGTAATTATGAATACAACATTCATGTGTTGTTGGTGTCCAGGTGCAATGCAAGCATGGCGTGAGATCAGACTATGGGACACGATTGATAGAACTCTTCGTAAAAATTATAATATTGATGCTATAATATTTTCCCTTTTTGACCAGCTGTGTTCGGCACAAAAAAATTGTTTGTGGCGATCATTTGGAGTCTGTGAAAGTGTAGGAACTTAAAATTGTGGCAGCAACAAAATGAATCAAGTATGTAGGTTGTTTAGCGTGCTAGGCACCTCCTAGATGATTGGCGAGCGGATCAAGGTGTGAGATCACATAGAGCAACTGACATGTACTCATCCGAGTGGTTCTAGCAGTGGTTATGTGATTAAGTGGACAAAATCGACATATGGCAGGTATAAATGTAATATTGATGCTTTGTTCTCCTCTTCCTTGAATATGGTAGGTATTGGTATATGTCTTTGTGATGATCAGGGTGAGTTTGTCATGGCCAAGACAAACATTTTCTCTCCTCTCTTTGATGTTAATGGGGGAGTGGATGGTTGTCTTCATACGGTGCTGCAGTGGTTGGATGCTCTTTAATATGATAATGTCGACTTTGCTTTGAATTCCAAGATAGTTGTAGATCGTTTTAACTCAAACCTAGAAGATAGTAGTGAACTAGGTTGCATTATACATGCTTGTAGACAATTGTATGCTTATAATTTTCATAATTCTTGTGTCGAGTTCAATAGGAGGCAAGCTAATTGGATCGCTCATGAACTAGCACATGTAGCCCTATCTCAAGAAAGCTCCCACGTTTATGATGATGTACCGTCATGTATTAGACAGTTGATAGCTAGTGAAAAGCAATGAATTTCTTCCCCAAAAAAAAAGCTCTTATATCATTTACACTTCACACTTTTGCCTTCTTAAACATCAGATGTAGATGTTGTTGAGTTTAAAATATGTCAAGTTTGTGTTGTAGATTTCAATATATGTAAGTTCGATTGAGTGACACAAATAGAAAGGGTTAAACTATCATGATATAGAAAATTGAGATTATAATTTAGAGGAAATGCTAGCAACACACATTCTAACACACACTTTCCAACACACTCTCTTTGATTGGTTAAAATTCACATGGGCTCCACCAAAACATGTGGGTCCCATATAAATTTTGTTGGTCCCATGTGAATTTTAACCAATCAAAGAGAGTGTGTTGAAAAGTGTGTTAGAATTTCTGTCGCCAGCATTTCACTTATAATTTATGTTAGGGAAGGTACCTATTTAATATCTTACACAAACTCAAACATGATTACCTTCCATAAAAGGACCAACGGGAAAAGTTTTATCTACGGGGGTAAACAATTTAATTATTTTGACATAAAAAAACAAATATTTCATATTTAGCTTCTTCTTCTTTTTGTGACGAAAATGATTTCATATTTATAAATAAATATTTAATGGTATCTTTTTATATTTTTATTAGTGTCAATGAGGGCTTAAAGGCCATCTTTTTTATATTTTTATTGGTAAGGTACATTTTTCTTGACAAAAGGTACGACATATTTAAAACCATTTATTATTTTGAGTTTTGACATGAATAAAAATTAACGGTTTTAAATGAAACATGGCTAATAAATAAAAATTCAAGCTTGCATCGAATTCAGTTGACAATCAAAAAAAAAATATTGATATTGTTATGTTGAAGATCATCTGAATTCGAACTAGTTGATCACTTGATCTTGAAGTTTTGTTGTCTGAATTGCAGTTCACCCGATTTTACCTTAATAATATTAATTTATATTAATAATAATAAATTAAAATACTCTCCCTATTTTACATTAAATGTCACTTAGAAAAAAAATGTCTTTTTTGTCAAAAAAAAAATGTCTTTTTGTACTTTAAAAGTGGGGAGTTTGAAGTTCGAACCAGCCGCTGCATAATATTGTACTCCCTCTAGTCACTATTATAAGCTAAACTTCATTTTTTTAGATACATTGAATAATTAATGTATCTGGTCTATGTATTTAAAAATTGAAGTTTTGCTTATAATAGTGACTGGACAGAGTACCATTTTTTTTGTGGAGACCGGCGTTTGAACTTCGGTCCTTGCATATATTAATGTATCTAGTCTATGTATTTAAAAATTGACGTTTTGCTTAGTGACTGGACAGAGTACCATTTTTTTTGTGGAGATCGGCGTTTGAACTTCGGTCCTTGCATATATTATGCATTGTCCCTAACAATTGAGCTAAGCTCAAGAGGACGAAGAGAGTACCATTTACTTTATACAACACTTTTTTTTGAAAGAATTTAATTAATACTATATAGAAATTAGAACTTTGTCAACAAAAAAAAAAAGAAATTTGATCAAAAACATATTTGCATTTATGACGGTGGAAAATACACAAATACTTAATAAAGATAATTTGGAAAAAGTATTATTCTCTTTCTTCTATTTATAGTCATGTTTTAATATTTGTGATATGAGCTAAACTGTGTGAACCGTATATTGTTAATAACAGTTATCTATACTATATTCTAAATGGTATAGGGCCCGTTTGGATTAGCTTATTTTAGAGCTTATATAAAACAGTTTATGCAAATAAATAAGTTTTTATGTATTATTTATAAGTTTTTAAGGTTGTTTATGAAAAAACAGTTTATGAAGATACAATTTTCGCTAGTGAGAACTTATAAATTAAAATAAAAGCTTATTTATTTACATAAGCTATTTTTCATAAGCTCAAAATAAGCTCAAACCAAACGGGACCATAGAACTGTGGGTTGGCTTTTTAATTATATATTTACACAAATTGTTCTATAATAATATTATATTATTTGTGTCATTTTTTTTTATAAATTTATATTATATTTGCTATATTATTGGTGTCATTGAAAAAGATAAACATGATTTGTTCGTTATATTTTGAAATTCAAAAATAGTAAAATTAGTGTAGTATGATGGAGTAACATATATAAACTTAATGAAAATTATTTGACTATTAAATTATTTGAATTGAGTCAAAAAAATAATTGAATTTGAAACCTTTGCAATAAAGTAATAACAATCAAGTTTTATCCTATTAAGTGGGGCAGTTACAAGGATCAAAATTCGCAATAATGTTTTATCATAAAATATATTTAGATTCAACTTATTAATCTTGAAATATTTCCTATTATTTTTTTAGTTTTTAGGTCTTCCTTTACCTCTTTTCATCTAACTACCTCTTCATATTACAAAATATACAAACCTTCTCACTACATGCCCAAACAACCTAAACCTATCTTCTACCATCTTTTCTATTATAGGTGCTATCTCAACTCTCTGTCTAATGGTTTAATTTCTAATCATATATAATCTAGTCTTACCACACATCCAACACAACTTACTCATAAACACTATGCTTACTTTATTCATGTGTTCTTAATCGCCCAAGACTCTGTACGGTACAACATCATCGGTCTGACAATTGGTCAATATGATTTCTTCCTTCAACTTGAGTGGTACTTTAATATCACATAAAACACTAAAGTCTCTCCTCAATTTCAACAACGCATCTTGAATACGACGATTTACCTCCGCTTCTATTTTTCCGCCATTTCGTACTATGGATCCAAGATATTTAAACTGTGTAACTTATTGTATGATATGATCTTCACACTTAACCTCTAACGTAGAACTACTTCACTTTTTGTTGAAGTTACATTCCATAAACTCCATCTTGTTTTCACTCAGGCGGAAGCCATAAGATTATAAGGATTCTCTCTAATTCTTTAACCTCTTATTTAATTCTTCTCTCGACTCTCCAAGCATATCTACATCATCTGTAAAAAGCATACATATTTGCACTGAATCTTGAATGTGTTTCGTAAGTACATCCAAAACTAAAGTAAAAAAATAAGAGCTAAGGGTTGACCCTTGGTGCAATCCTATTATGTGAAAATCATCGATATACTTATCTTGCACCGTCACATTAGTCGAATATCCCTCATACATATATTTGATAGCTCTAATATAAGAAATCCTAACCCATTTCTTCTTTGGGGCTTTCTACAAAATCTCTCTAAGTACTTGACGATGAAATAAAATATGATGTTTTTAGCTATGTTTTCAGTTATTTTGTTTGCATTTGAAAGCAAATTAGAAGTAAATTAGAGTAGTTGTCAATGGTTTGAGGAACGTTTTGTATTCTTTTCATTTGATTCGTTGTAATTTAGTTTTATCCTAAATCATGCAACTCCATAGATGTTTTGAGTCTTTTAACGAGAAATCACGTAAATCGGCCAAACAAGACATCAAGGGAAGGATCAAGGATATAAAGATTAAAGATTAATGGTTCATAGAAGGCATTTAAAGAGAATACAAAGTGAAGAAAATCCATTTGATGTTTCAAGGCATTGCAAGACGAAAGAACGCTTGAAAAAGGTCAAAAACTGTAGATTCTGCACACAAGGGTCTTCCGAAAGTGTCCTTGTGCATAGACTCATGTGCCCATGCGCATGAGGCAGCCTTGGCTATTTCCAGAAGCGCCCCTGCGCACCAATGCATGTGCCTCGCGCATGGTTGCGACTAATAAATGTTGTTCGCTAGTTTTCCAAACTATTTTTGGTGGAAAAAGCCTATTTCTATGCCCCTTAACCCCCAAGTAATGATGCATTATAAATATAGATCCTTACTCACTCTTTCATTAATTCAGAAAAGCTACTGGTACATGGCAACGGTCAAGAATCAGGAGCTTCAAGGAAGAGGATCTTTATCCTCCTCTTGTACTCTCTATGGTTTATTTTTCTATTGATTTTTAATATTGTATGCTGTCATGTGGAACTAACCATCTTTCATTAGGGTTCCACAATGAACCCCTTCTTATTTATTGGATTCCATTAATAAAGTTTTTATTCAGTTTATGATCTAATATCTGATTTAATTCGCATATGTTCGTGTTTATACCATATCTCTAGATGGAGATGGAGATGGAGCTAAGTACGATTGACAACTTGAATTCCATTAGAACAAGACAGTTTCATTACTTAGTTTATAAATTAATTGAATCTAAGTATGAATTTAGGGATATAACTCATCTTAAGAGAGCCCTGCAATTGTAAATGGTTGAATTGCAGGGATATTAAAATAAACTTCCACTGATTAATCATGAGGTTATGTTCAACTTTCTTAAATCCATACATAAGGAAAACCGTAAGCTAATAATTAATCGAGTTAATTTTCAACATAGATGAAGGGGGGATTCAAGGATTCCCTAATTGTCATTACACTTTTGAATCACAAAATCTAATTTTGCATCTGACAAGACAATTAAAACCCTCCAACCGCTCTCAATCTCTTGTTTTATTTGCTTTTCAGGTAAATTCCACTAATTACTGAGTTGAGAGACAATCGTTGTGGATACGATAAATTTCTACTTTATTACTTGAGTACGATTAGGTGCACTTGCCTACTCATACACCATCAAGTTTTTGTCGTCGTTGTTAGGGATTGTGATATTTCGACAAGGTAATTGGTAGATTTTATTTTATGAATAATTAGGTTAGGTTACGTAAGCTTTATTTTCTGTTTTTATTGTTCAGTTTTTATTTTAATTATTGTTTTTTTTAGGGTTAGTTTATTTTTCTGTTTTTAGTTTTAGGTTGGATCATAGAAATTAGGGTTAGTTCCTACTTTTTAGACTAGACTAGACTAGATTTATCTTTTAGGATTAGGTTAGTTTTTATTAATTTAGATTAGATTAGTTTTTATTTTATCTTATTTCAAAAATATTTTAGTATGCTTTATTTTAGGTTAGTATCTAGGTTAGTTTTACTTTGTTTTTAATTTTTAGTTAATTTTTTCATAAAAACAACCATAAACGCAAAAAAAAAAAAAAAAAATCGTATTTTTGTCTAATTCTCTATCGCAAACACTTCTTAATCCCTTGCAGGTTGTTTTATGTGTGGTGCAAATTCAGGTACCTTGTTATTTGGCTCCGACATTAATAAAACTAAAAGAGCAATTCAGAAAGCAATCCGAGAAATAGCAGCTGTTCAACTTTCAAGTCTTAGTGAGTCCTCATCTGACAAAGAGATGGGAAAACCGGAACGCATAACACTAGGATATTACGGGAGACTCGAAACCATTGGCGAAGTCGGCTATGGATTCAAAACAATGAACCCAGTCCTCTTTGACATCAACCATTCAGTTCTCGTCTCTCTAAGGTAGAACCAATTCTCAGGTAGGGAAACTGAAGATTGTAATGCTCACCTAACACATGTTTTAGAAGCTTGCAGCACCATTAACCCAACATGAGTTTCAAGTCCAACAAGAGACTTCGTTTGTTTGTCTACTCTCTAAGTGGACGACCAAAGGATTGGCTTAACGCACTTCCAAGTGGCACCATAGCTACTTGAGATGATCTGAAGAAAGCATTACTTTGTCTCTTTTTCCCAAAAGAAAAATACCTTGAAAAATGGAAGGAGATTGTCGGTGTCACAAATTTTCAGAAATGGAAATTACATTGACTTTCATAGATGGTCTGAAGTCAACAACCCGCATGCTTTTAGATGCATCAACATGAGGTACCATGAAGAACAAAATTACAACAGAAATCCAAGAGCTTGTTGACAACATGTCCTTCAACAAATATCGCCCTCAATGCAAGAATAGGGGCATGGTGAAGTAGCATGGAGTTATAAGTTTGGAATCACATAATGATGCTTTGTTAGCAAGCAACAAACTCCTTAGTGACCAGATAGAAGCACTAGCTATCAATCAATGGTGTAAGCTACGACTTTTATGAACAAGCTCATAAAAGTTGTGCATGCCTTCTAGTAAGTTTTCGGTTATATGAAGAGAAAGTCAAGTATATGGGTGCGTATGCTAGACAACGAAATCCCTACTCTAACACTTTCAATTCCGGGTGGTCAAAGCGTCAATATATATATGTCTAATTTTTTTTCCTTTATCATTTAAAAAGTGTAACAAACAAGATGGGTATATTTATACTTACTTTTTCATTATCCCAATTATACCCTTAAACAATCTTTTTTTTATAATAAAGATTGTTGTTGATGTCATTAAAAAAAAATTAGATTATATTTTTTTGTTATATTGTTGGTGTCATTGAAATAAATAGTTATGGTTAGTTTGATTTGTTATAACTTGAAAGCAACAAACGTTACTATTTTTAGTTTTAATCAAAATCAAAATTTCATAAAATAAAATAAAAAAACCGTTCATAATTTTCAAACATTAACACAATAAAAAGAGCGGAAAGACGGACACGTGAGTGCCCATATTTTCGCTAATATAAAATAGTGCATGTTTGTTCATTTCTTATGGTAGTATCATTTACGGTAGCGCCCAAATAAAAGAATTGTAAATACATATAATACTATACAAGCGCAAATCTAAGCTGATCCTTAACTCTTACTAGAATAACTTTGTGTTGAGACCATCTGATGGCATCTAGCCTGGCTGCCAAACTGCTACTCCTCCAGAGCCTCATCCATTTTCCACTTAATGACTCCATATATGGATATGGGCCAAATCCCGATCCACGAATTAATGTAGAGGATCACAATATAAAAACAACTATCACAACGCACATTTAGCCTAAAAAAGCAGACTCTACATGAATGTGAAGCTAATCACTGGACATCACATGCAAATGATTCAAAAATTATTATCGCTCCACAGAGGGTCGTGGCAGCGCCACCAAGGATATAAGTGTCTTACTCATCTATCAGACTCAAAGATCCACTTCAGGATAAGATGGTTCCATTATTGAATACACACCTCATGCCACCTCTCCGGTGTGCACCTCGTGACTCCTCTCCCGTGGCCACGTAACTATGAAATGCATGAGCATACGATTTCGCATAAATGCTAATGCAACAATTTACATACCTCAAAAGCCTATGTAATTTCAATGGAATGTTTGTTCATACATGTATTCATAACCATTATGTATACCATCATATATTCATAAAGCATTTCAATTAATTTGAAAACAAAACACTTCAACATATCATGATCGTATTAATAGTTCCCTTACATGAGCAAAGCATTCCCTACAACATATTTACTCAACATGTTTATTCACAAGCAACACAAATATAAGCACATAACCAACCAAACATTTAAGTAACTATAGTGTTTTGAGATAGTATCCTTGCTTGAGCAAAGCATTCCCTACAACGTATTGTTCTACATGCATAAGCATCTACAACTGAAATGACTTTAACCCTTCGAGAGAAATATCCTAACAAATGCAATAACTCAAGTAAACATCGGCTCTAAAACTATCTACCCATTATAGATGAAGTTCAACAACACACAAGATTTTTACCGAACTTTGTAAACTTCAAACAAAGTATTTTTCTTACATTTAGTCAAATCAAATTTCTCAAAACATTTTGATCTCAAGACATTTTCAAAACAACAAAATTCTTAAAATATTTTTATAGCCCACAACAAAACCACCAATAATTCTTAATTTCACGTAACATTTTTTCAGAACATGTTTTGCTCGCAAACTTTTCAAGATACTATCAAACTTAACTAGTTCAAAGATATATAGATAACGTTGACGACAATGGGTTAAACTAGCACTTTTTTTGCAAAACTAATTTTAATTAGATTTTTGTCAAACCTTTTTCATCCCAAGTATTTTTATTTAAATACATTGTACCTTCATAGATGTTTTTTTAACGATATAAAATAGTTCACCAAAAATTCTGATATATGGAAACGTTTTGTGAAAAAAATTCCGTTCAACACGTATTCTCAAAAATGTTAAGTTAAAATATTTATGACAAAATTTCTACAGTGTCTCCTTTATTTTAATGTTGTTTCCCAAAATTTAAGTCCGTTAAAACTTTAAGTGCCAAGTATCAACATTGTCATGAACATTATTTTCCATTATTTTTAATTCACGTGAGATCATTATCAGCCATTTTTCTAAAGGACTAAAATCATGGTACACTGATTTCTTTTCAAAAACCTTTTGTTTGACAAAATGCCCAGCCCATAAATACATTTTTTTCTGAAGTTTTTATTCTAAAAGTATCTTTAGTGTCTAATAACTTTTTTTTTTGGTTACTAATTAAATATTGGTTTTAGACAAAAAGTGATAAAAGTTGAATCAAATTCCATAGTATAGTTTTACACAAAAAATAAGCTTCCTTTCTAAAGCACATGACTACAACTTATGAGTTTACTATAAATCTATTTGGCATATTTGTTTTACGGTCACATAGTCATAAACTTTCTTAGTGATGGTTTGTAGATAAAAAAATCAAAGATATGTATTTGATTTTATTTTCTTATAGCACTTCTTCCATTTTGAATAGTGCTTATTTTCTTCCACGTTTGTTAAAAAAAAAAATCCCTTTTTTGAAACTTATTCCTTAAAAATATATTTTAACAAGCAATATATACAACAAGCTAATGTAAAAATGTTAAAAAAATAATCAACATAAAAAATTTGTATTGGTCCACTATCTACCTGATAGCTTGTCATGTTTCTTCAACCTAGAAGATTTCAACTAAACAGACCCATGGACCTATACCAGTAGAGTATACTTATGTCAACCTAACTAATACTCTACTCCTCTCAAAACTATAGAATTAATACGATCATGCCTTTTGAATATTTATTTCACTATTGGGTTGGTTAGATGTTTTACAAAGTGTTTTGAAATATAAAACATTTATTGTAACATAAAGGGTTTAAAAATTATTTCAAATATAAATAAGATAACTTTCAACAATATATATTTTAGACTTTCATCTTTTTTCAATGACTCTCATATTTTCTCTCTTCTGTTGGTGTTTTGCACTTACGATATTTGCACTTTGAAGTTGCAAAGTGCTTAAACGATGATGAATATATTTTCTTAGATTTTGCAGTTGTAGCGTTGAGAGTTATAGTTTTTCACGTAATGTTGACTTATTTTTATAGTGCATTTAAAAGAGTGATAATATGTTGGGTAAAATGTGAATATTTGGCATGTCACACATAGACTTGAGATGTGCCAAATAGGAACGAACGAATGAACTTTTCTTTAGAAGTGTCTATATCTCTAACGAGAATGTGAACTCATCAAAGTCTTTTATGTTACCAAAGTATGCTTGCTGATGATATTGCTTAAAATGTTATGTCGGAGGGTACTAACTACTAATAGAGTCTCTTCTTGATCTTCAATTTAACTTTGACATGCATAATTAAGACAGATTAAAGGATAAATTATTCTCTTATGAGCATTGTTCTCATCAAAACTAATTACTGGCCATTATGTAGGAGACGTGGTCAACCACTGTTTCTTCCTAGCCTTTCTTATCTTTGATTTCAAGATCAAATTATTTTAGGGGCAAGATCCATTTGATAAGTATTGGCTTAAATACCATTTTAACAAACACATACATAATGGCAACATGATGAATGCAATTATGCAAACAATAACTTTTAAATACTAGTAAGTAAAACGTGTACTTATCAAAAGCACATACCACAAAAAAAAATTTCAACAATGGCATAAGAAATTTGTTAAGGATTTAAAACATCGCTAGAATAATAAATAACACGAAACAACTTATCTTTGTATTTTGGGTTTGTTTATATTTTGGGTTTGTTTAACATGTGCAATATTGCACATGTTAAAGCAAAGAAAAGCGGAAAGTACTTTTTATTGAAAAATAACAATTATTTATTAAAAAGTTACATGTTTAATATTAAATACACAAGTTCCAATGAAAACTTACTTTTATAACTTCTTAACATGTGCAAATTTGCACATATAGAAAAACTCTTGTATTTTTATTGGTGTGCCTCTGTCCGGATGAAACCATGAATTCTTCAAACCCTAGTTGTACATGAACAAGCTTATTATAAGTGCTTCTCTTGTCATAACAAACTTAGATTGAGTGAATGGTGATGCCTAGATGTCTTCAAAAGATGCAAGACCATTGTGCAAGATGGAGGAGAAATATACACTTGTTCTTTAGTTTGAGATTGAGTAGAAATAGATACTAGAAAAGGAACTGATTGAATAGAAACTGGAAGGGGAAACACATGTCAGCTGGAAGTATAATTACAATTTTAAATACAAGTTTGTGATTATTACCACTCTATTGTTTTATTTTCACAAAGAACCTAAATAGATAATTGGATTTGGAAAGGAGGATTAGATTGCGAAACAATATCATGGATAAGATGGAAACAATCACTACTAGAAAAAGCAAAATTAGCGAGGGAAATTAGTGACGGAAAAAATGAAATTCCTCACAAATTCCTTAGTCACAAAATTTAGTGACGGAATTAGAGAGGGATTTCGTGTTTTTCCTCACTAAATATCCCTTACTAATTTTTGTTTTTTTAATAGTGAATTTGCAGGCCAAAGAAAAAACGGGGATATAATATCTCACTACTCTCCAAATGGATAAGGTGAGGTGCTTGGTCAAGGATGTAAAGACTTTTTTTTTTCCTTCTTTCTAACAATTGTGTAACAATGGTGCAAAGTTGTTGGCTTTACTCAAAGCAAAATTCTTTTCTAAAAGTCCCTCAACAACAATAATTTTCTACGAAAAAACGGTGCATCATTAATTGGTATTTTGAAATTCTAAAACAGATAACTAAAGAATACCTTACTAAATTGTTGGCTAAAGGATAGACAACACTTCTTGTTATTGTAGGCAACATTTTAACGCATTTTTGTTGGCCCTTTCTTTTTCCTTTTGATGTTTTACGGCTTAGGTCATTAGGTGGTTTGGTTTCGAAAGCAGTCTCCCTAATTAGGTTCACTAGAACTAGAGTAGGCCTGTTTGTATGTTGTAGTCAACGGTTTTGTATATTATTTGGTCAGAAGTATGAAAACCATGGTTTACAACGGTTGCATATTCCACGATTGGAAGTTTAGACTACGGATTTTGAATGTTTTTAGCCACACATTTTTATCGATGTCTAAACTAAGGGGGTGTATTGGATTGAGATTTTGAAAGACTATTTTGGTAGAAAAAGTCTTTGAGATTTTAAAAAACTTTGTAAGATTGTATTGATTCTATGAGATTTTAAAAGATTTTTTTTAAAAGACTTTTTACAATCAAGATTTATAACACAGATTTTAATGGACTTATAATACAGATTTTAATGGATTTCAATGGACTTTATGGTATTTTAGGATTTCAAATGATTCAATGAATTTTTACCAATATAGTGATTGTTGTTTTTTCGTTAAAAAAATGGTAAAAAAATTATAGCAAAGTGATTAGTTTTGACATTTAGCCGAGGAAGGATAATTCGATCTACATTTTGTTTGCCTAGCGACTCATTGACATCACGCAATCCAACCCCCTATTTATAGCATCCACTAGGAGTAGCAACAACTTATGATTATCCGTGGACCAAGGGACATAACTATCTTTGTCTTTACAATTTTCTCTGTTATTTTCTTGTTGTGAATCTCGCATTTGATCACTAATAT
>Ga0228710_1002816_pt1 | contig 27633 bp, 13 predicted proteins | sample MedpolnodulmetaG_FD_177995 | JGI IMG/M metagenome (GOLD analysis project Ga0228710, IMG submission 177995) | Root nodule microbial communities from Medicago polymorpha collected in Santa Monica, California, United States - pink nodules | ecosystem: Host-associated > Plants > Roots > Nodule... | reverse complement strand
CCTGTGTGAATCCATAAAAATAAAAAAAAAAACAGTGAAACAGTCCCTTCTTCAGACCTCTTTTTCTTCTCCTTCACCGGAACCACCATCGGCCCCCACCGTCGTCCGTCATCTTCAACCTCAAATCTCACCACCACCATCGTCGTCACCGTTCTCACCCCCAAAGCTCACCACCACCGTCACCGTCATCACCCTCAAACTTCACTGGCACCACCGTCGCCGTCAGATCTAACAACCTATGTTTGCCTTCGACCTCAAACGTCCAGCGCCACCGTCGACATAGATCTCACTGCCACCAAGAAGGAAATCAAGAACATCAGATCTAGAATGCAAACCAAAACGCATGGAGGTGGTGATGGACAAACGACGACGATGAAGAAGGAGTTGTGATTCGGTTGTGGGAGTTGATGGAGGTGACAGAACGATGGAGATGGAAATGGGCAGGGGCGGATCTAGCTATATTTGAGTTGCACACCCTGAGTTTTTACTAATTACACCAATAATGTTACTTGTATTGCTATTTGCACACCCTGAAATTTTGGTTTTGCACCTCACTTGACCAATCCTGAATCAGACTCACGCCTCTCATATTTACTGGCGACATTTGATTTTTATTGCTATTAATTTTTTCACAATAGGGCTTTTAATGCTGTTATTTAATTTTCCCTCAAAAATGCTGTTATTTAATTTAATAGTAGAGTTTTCTTTTTCCATAAAAGCCAAAACGCATAACATGACTATTAAGCTTATCTTCTAAGGCTATGACTTCAATTTATCTTCTCTTTTTTAGGGAACTATGACTTCAATTTATCATCTGCTATACCAAATTTTGTCAAAAAAAAACTGCTATACCAACCAAATGCATTTGTTATTACTTGCAAATAAATGATATAATGTTAACTATTAAAAATAAATAAATCAGTTCACTATCTAATGTTTGGTCATATTTTTATTCTTTTGGTTTTGCCAATGAAGACTATGATTATGATTAATTGTATATAATGTAAATGACACACTTTTGAATTTATAGCGATAAATATTTGAAGTTACAATTTGTTAAAAATAATAAAATTTAATGTGATTATTTATTAAAATAAAAATGTTACATTACCATCATATTAGTTGAATTCTAAGAAAAATGACTAAATCAAAATTTGATAACACACATAAATTATAATTTTGATATTAATAATAATAAGTAATGAATTTAAAAATTTTGCACCCCTTGACTCGGGGTCCTGGATCCGCCACTGGAAATAGGGTTGCGATTCGATGTGGTGGTGGCAGAACGGCGTCGACGGTGGCGGGGAGGCTAGAGAGAGAAGAGGAAGAGGAGAAGATTATGTGGTTGTGAGTGAAACTACTAAACTACCCCTATCATGTGAAATCACCAAACTACCCCTACCACATCAGCCGTGGTACAAAGGGGTGTAAACATATAGTGGTCTATGTATCTTTTTCCTATAATAAGGATAGGAGGTAGTGCCTATGAATGTGTAAAAAAAAGTCCCAACCATCGTCCACTTTCGAACAAGTTAAACTATTATTACGTAACAATTAATATAAGGAAAATGTTAACTAGTGCCCCTGATACACTAGTTAAGAAATTAAATATGATAAAATTATCTTAAAATGTGCGTAGTCAAACTTTTTAAAGGATAAAAAGTGTTAAGTGTAGAAACACTAGTTAGCATGACCAAGTATAAATCGATATGGTCACATAACCCCACTACCCCACTTATATATGAATCCCTCATCGTGACTCGTCAGATGTACCTAAAAAAATGTGGCTTACTAGTCTGCCTTTTCAAATTGTGGCATACTCGTCAGATGTCATTCTAACATGCACTATCAAAAGTAGAAACGAGTACAATGCAAGTAGTATAATTTTCCAAGTTCTCCCAAAAATTGTGGCTTACATTTCAGTCTGCTTTTTCAAATGATTGGATTGTGGAAACAAAAGTTTAGGACAATACAATCAAATAGCTAAGCTACCAATCAAATAGCTAAGCTGCCATCATAAAAGTAAAGACAGCCACTTTGAGGAGTCATTATATAACCACCTTATTTTCATATCTTAAAAGAATACATCTCACATACCACCACCACACGAAAAAAAGCTACCACATCTACCAGGTCAAGAATAAATCTCCTTGAAATATGTTGCTCTTCCTAAAGATGATAACCTTCCCACAATGCATCCAACTCAACCACACAAAAAAAAAAAAAAAACTTATAACTTATAACTTAAGGAATGGCATAACAAAACACTTTTCTTCCTCAGGGACTGGACTGTTAGGAAGGCAAAGTGAAACATTTCACAGTAAAATCTCTGGTTGAAATTGTTTCTCCTTGAGTTTCTGAACAACCTTTTCAGCTATATTTCTATATGCTCTAGAAACTATTGAATCAGGTGCAGCCAACACTATCGGGTGCCCTTGATCACAAGCTTCCCTGATCTCCGCTTCCAGTGGTATCTTGAATTGATAAAAAAAAACTTGTCAGAAATACTTGATAGATAAATTTTGCAAATCTCACTTAATACCGGGAATAGAGGTTGTGCTGTTTATCAATAATTTATGGCACAAATATTACGCAGTAATTTAAGAGAAATGCTCTTCTCAATGTGTAAAATCAACCCCACAAAAAAACTGAACAGTCTACCAAGTCTCTCATGAGAGATACGGGAATAGCGTACAGCACAATCTAAAGAATGCGCCAAACTGCTTGTGTGTATCACCACCCCAATAAAACGAGAAAATTGTTGGGGATTTCTAAAATAATGGAATCACTTTGGAACTAAAAGTTGTAACTCTTCATCAGGAGTTATAACTCTTCATGGGAACCATTCATATACATTGGATTCAAGCAGAGGCGCTTAGTATTGGCTGAGGTGGGCCACGGCCCACCCCCCAATTTTTTTTTTCTATAGGGAAAATACAAAATTACCTTCAGCTTATTTTATTTTTTCCATGTGGCCCACCCAGACTTTTCCCATTCCTCTGTTACGCGACCTACACCTTACAAACCCATAACCTTCATTCCAGCGCGATTGTCCGTTGTCATTCATTTTCGGCCGCGTGACCTCCATCTTCACCGTCGGCGCTGACCACTCCGACACTCCCTTCTCTCTCATTCAGAGAAGATCAAACAAAAACCCTTTTTCTTTTTGACTCTCTGTTTTTCCAATCTAAATTGAAAGGTAATTTCTTGGCTATTGTTGATTTTCTTTTTGATTTTAGAATTTAAAGGTGTTTGTTGTTGAGTTGTTGTTTGCTACTAAGATTGGCTGTTGGTAGATTTGTGTACGTGACTGATAAATGATTTACTACAAAAAATATTTTATGACTGAACTTCACTGTTAGACCTGAATTGACAACAAAGATACCACAATTTTAGATAAATTATGAATAGTACCATTGATAAACAATTACAAGAGTTGAATAGTAGATTTAGTGAGCAAGCAATGGATTTGTTAACTCTAAGTTGTGTTTTGACTCCTAAGGATAGTTATAAAGCTTTTGATGTTGATACTATTTGCACTCTTGTTGAAAAATACTATCCCATGGATTTCAATGATCAAGAGAAGATTCACTTGTGTTATCAACTCGAGCAATTCATTGTTGATACCCGCAAAGAACCAAGTTTGAAGAATTTATCAACTATTCAAGAATTCATTGTGTTATCAACTATTTTTTGATGAAACTTTGTGCTTAACGTTTATTACATATAAAAAGTTTATGTTTATATATTAGAGTATATTTTGCTGGGCCACCCCCGATATTTTTTTTAGCTCCGCCACTGGATTCAAGTGTATATGATTATAATCTCTGGCAAAAGGGTGCTTCATATAATGCACTATAAATGCTTGGCATTTGAGCATTAATTTGGGGACAACAATAACAACACAATTTTGGACAGAATTTTATTACATTAACAACATAATTCTCCATCATTCCCTTACTCTAAATCATTCATCAACACTCTAATGCATGAGTGAATTGTTGGAACCATAAATCTATAAAATACAGTTAGGAGATACGCTTGGTGTAGTTGTGCAATACACGTCAAGGAACTCATAGTATCCTGAAGGGGATTCGCCGGTCATTCCTATTGTATCCAATATACAGTTATTGGTGGGGGCGAATCGAACCTAAAGGTTAGTGTGGTAACCCCATGCGCTTTGAGTTTTACATGCATAACCATTAAACCTTTCAGGTTTCAAGTGCAGCAGGCTCTTCCCAACAATCAAGATATACAACAATCTTTAGAATTTATGTGCACACTTCAGAATATTCATCTGAATCATCTTCTTGATCAAGTTATTGCAGCAGACCCCAACACAAGTTCTAACAAAAATTATTATAGAGATTTGCAAATTGGTTATGTGCTTGTTTTTCCATTTATAGTCCTCTTATTTTGAAGTTAAAGACAACACCTCTATTGCCAATCCCCACCCGTTAACTAAAGAATCTTAAATGTTCCTTCATCATGTGTTACTAGTGCCTGTTATGCATAGGAAGATGATCTACAAGGGTAGTTTTCATGATTCTAAAGTTTTAACCAAGTTGAAGGATTGGTTTCCAAAGCATAGATCTTGGAAATTTACTGCTTATGTTGATCTTGTTGTGGCTATTCTACATTTGAAAATGATTGACTAGGGAAGTAATCATGTTACAACAATTACTTTGGAATTTTTATCCTTGAGGACAAGGATGCTTGAAGGGGAGAGTATTTTTTTGTGTTGGTAGTGGAAGGGGAGAGTACTGTTACATGAATAAAGTGTTAGATATTTAGTTTATTTTAAATAAAATTTAAAATATGTCATTTTACTACAACAAGGTTCTTGTGAAATTTGTTGGTTGTTAGAGACCTGCAGGGTTTATGATTTGATTGTGATCAGTGGTGTTGCCAGGACTCTGAATCAGGGGGTTCAAAATTGCAAATTATCAAATTTTTACCTCGAAAGTGTATTTCACTGTTGAATGTATCAAAATTGTAAATACATTCACAAATGTCTATTTTATTAATCATTTTGATCATCAAATTAGTTTTTAGATAGTCAATTTTATCTTAGAATATTTTTTGTCATTGTTCAATTTAATCTATAAAATTACCAACAAAAAAAAAAGATGCACTATGAATGTGTTTGCAATTTCAATACATGGACCAACAAGCGTGTCTCACCTATTTATGGACCAAGATAGTTTTTTTTTGGCTTAATTACAGTTTTAGCCCCCTAACTTTTCCAAAGTTGCAATTTTGGCCCCCTAAGAAAAAAACTACAAAACCGCCCCCTAACTTTTGCAACTGTAGCAGTTTTGGCCCCCAAGGCCAAAAAAAATTTAAAAATAACACGTGGCACCTCAATTACGGTGCCACGTCAGCGTAAACCAAGTCAAAATTGGCCTTGGGGGCCAAAACTGCCACATGTGCAAAACTTAGGGGGCGGTTTTGTAGTTTTTTTCTTAGGGGGCTAAAATCGCAACTTTAGAAAAGTTAAGGAGTTAAAACTGCTATTAAGCTTTTTTTTTTTTAAGGAAGATAGTTGTTTGCCTGTTTAGAGAAAAAAGAAAATTTAAATATTGAAAGATGAATGTAGTAAAATTATAAATGTTAATATATATTTTTATTTTTATTTAAGAAAAATTTCCACATCTTAAATTTTTTTTTCTTTCTATTATAAAATATTTTATCAATTAATATGTGAAAATACAATGCCTAATGCCTATACATTTTCTCTTAAAAAAATCCTATACATTATATGTTACAAATATATAGGCCAGAAAACTATAGATATCATGTTCATTATTATAGGCAGATTCAATTTCCATTCAATGTATTATGTTTTGATTCCAATCTATCATCAATTTATAACATAAAATGATATCTTCTACTTTTACTTAGACTTTGGACAGTCTGCACTGCATTACCATCACCGTGTGTGCACGGAAACAACTTTGCAAACTTTTTCCTAGTGAGAGCAGAGTCAATGAAATATGGTGCAAGGCTAATTTTTGAGGGGGTTCAAGACAATAAAAGTCTAGTAAAATAGGTGTAAATTTGAAAAGTTGAGAAGGTGCAGTTGAATCCCCCCACCCTTTCTTCACTAAAGTACCATCCGGCAGTACATCGTCATAAGCCGCTTCCTTAGCATCCACCGGAACTGGAGGATACAATCTCATACTCTCGCATAATGCGGCATGGGTGTAAACCATATCCTTCACCTCATTGTAACTATCCGTTTCTGATTTTCCCGTAATCTCTTTAAGAATCTCATTCTCGACATGACTATGCTTAGAGAGTAACCAAAAGAACCACGTGAGTGCAGCTGAAGTTGTATCTCTCCCAGAAAGAATAAAGCTTATTACAATATCAACTACAAAAGCTTCATCTGAATGACCTGAACTTAAAAATCGTGATAGAATATCCAATGATTCCAATGCTGATTTTTCTTCAAGCTCCTTTTTCTTTTCCCTAACGATTCTTGTGGCGAGTCCTCTTACTTCAGCGACGGCTTCTTTTAGCTGTCGCTCCGATCCAACATTTAATATTTTTTTCACTTTCCACAGAAATGGAATCTCAGCGTTTACCCTCTCACTGCTGATTCGTGAGCTGTCATCAAAGGCTTTTACAAATGCGGTTTCAGGAAGAGAAGGGAGGAGATACTCCGGATCGAATCCAAACGCAATCATGCAGATATTATCAAACGTAAAACGTTGGAGAATATCTTGAAAATCGGGGAGGATAGTTTGGTTTTTGGAAGCGTCAGTGAGAATAGGAAGCAGACGATTGTTGAGTTCAACGTCCACCACCGTTTCGACGAATTTACGCAGGGATTTAGTGTTGAATTCATGGCTAGATACTTGTCGTTGAACCTTCCAACTTTCACTGTCCACGTTGAAGATACCGTTACCGAGGAACTCAACGAGGGATCGATGAAATCTGGGACCTTTGTTGTAGCAAGGGAAGTTGGTTTTGAGAATGTGTTGCACCACGACAGGGTTTGCCGTGATGACTGAGCAGAAGCCGAAGGGGCGGTGGAGGACAAAGGTGGAGGAAGGTATAGTTTGGAGGATGTCAGAAATCCATTGTATGAGGCGGTGGAAGTTGGCTGCAATGGGAAACACAGAACCAATGATAGGGTAAGAGTTGGGGATGGTGGTGGTATAGGAGAGTGTTTATGTGGATTTTGATAGTTTTGTTTTGGCTATGAATAAAAACGAAATGAGAGTTATGGAGCAAAGTAAGAAAGAAACCAATATTTCGAGTTCCATTTGGTACGTAAGATATTTAGATTTGGTTTGCTATCACATTGTAGTTGCACTATATATAATAGATCAAACAGTGTCATTCATGACGATCTCTTATTTCACTCATAAATGTAAGTAAATTGTTTAAGACAATTATTAAAGTCCATTTATTTTCCACTCATTAAATAATGTTTTTATTGACCAAAAAAAAGTAAATAATGATTATGTTCTATTATAAAACAAAAATAAATAGTTGAAAAAAAAAAAGAATGATTGTTTTTCTAGAACCTCGTCCTTTTTGGTAGTGTGACAAAAAATGAAAAGAACATAAAAACAAGGAAGTAGGAACAGAGTTCAATCTAGAGCCGGTCCGAACTTTTTTTATTGTGTCTAGCAAAATAATAAAATTATGCCCTTTTAATTATTCTAATAGTTTTCATCTTACATTTTTTGTTGAAAAAAAATTCATTTATAGTCAAAGTTTTCTAAAACTATATTCTCAATATAATTCCGAATTAAAAAAAAAATATATAGTACTAACTACTAAGTAAAAGAAATAATTTTATTGCCCCTAAAATAATGGTGCTCTGGGCTGTCGCTCTGCCCACCCTCAGGGCCACCCCTGCTAGGGGTATTAAGCCTCAGGGTCGATTTGAACTCTAGTGTAATAACGTGCTAAAATGTTCAGTGGCGAAGCTCACACAATTTTTACGATGGGTCAATTATAAAGAAGAAATAAAATATATTTTAAAAACTGATATATTAAACTTAATCAATAAGTAAAATAAATTTACACCCACCAAGGACATCCCGATCCAATACGTGATGTGAGCACCAACTTATAAAAAAAAAGTAAAATAAATTTACAATAATTTTTACTTATATTTAATGAAACGCCGACGAAGAAAATAAAAGTTAAATAATAATTATTTATAAAAGGTGAGCTTTATGGAGTTTTAAGAACTTAAATTTATCCATATTTGTAAGATCCATACAAAAACAAGTGCGTCTCACTGTCACGGGAATAGACAGAGAGCGATTGGAAGCCGCCCGCGGTGCTAAACTCTAAACTAAAGCTCCACACTTGCCGTTGTCTGGAAATTTGCCTCGCCCCATTCTTCGATTATTGGCGCATCAATTCCTTGCCTTTGCTCTCATTGCTCCAGTCTTTTAAGTGAAATCCCAAAAATGGTCGGGGGTTTTGGCAGAATTGGGTTCTACTCCCATAGCCCCTTTTGTTGCGGCATTCCCCCAAGGAAAGAAAGATAAAGACGGGATATGTGATTTAAAACTTGTCGTCTACTTTCAGGCATGTGATTCGCATCTTGGTCTTCCAGCCCCGATGAAAGCCCCCTGATTAGATAGGGGGGGCTTTCCTATGATAGTCCCACTGCGGCCTCTGACCGTCCGTTACGTCTCATCTTGATTTGGCTATACTTGTATGTAGCCAGCCATGTTAGCTTCACATGAGAGAGCCCTTTTTTTAAGGCTAAAAACTCATCAGTCAGCTCGGCCCCTTTCCTATTCAGCTTTGCCGCCTATTAAGAGAATAGGTCCCGTTCAAGCGGCCCGCCTTTATTCATCTATACCAGCTGTTAACGTAGTAATGTCCTTCCCTGCATTAGTTTAGAGGAAAGCCTTGGAGGTTCGCGCATCCGGAAAGAGGAACGAATCCTTCGCGCTTGGTAAGCGCTTCGCTGTAGCCAAGCTTACTGCTAGCCTATTGCCTAGAGCCAAGCTTCGACCGCGACTGCTCGTCACTTTTGGGCGCCTTTTTCCGTCACCCGAGATCCAAGTCAGCACCGGCAAAAAGGAGTAGTAATAGAAGGTTTTCATTGGGTATGAGATTTAGTGCCGATCCGGGATACTCCGGTCAGTCCATTGAGGGATGCGGAAAAGGCCATCTCTCCATTATCTTTCTTTGGCTTCCACCGGCCTGGCAAGGAGGCTAGAGGAAGGAAACTGCTCAAGTGAGCTTGAAGCAACAAGGGCAGTGCTAAACTAAATATATTATCAATATCATCTCCCTTTAAACTAACGAAATTGTTTGGAGCAGACAAATAATATATTAATAAGGTAGTTACATATAAAACTATACCAATTATTCAAGTGTTTTCTTCTTCTTTTGGGGTAGCCAATGCTACCCCATGGCTATGAAGCCAATCTCCTCTGAAAATGTTACACCTAGCTTTGAATAGCTTCTTAGTTTCATCAAGAAATTCGCACAAGGAATGCTCTCTCTAAGCACATGTAGGAAAGAAATGTCAAGAATATGCTACTTTAAGCCATACAAAAATTCATCAAAAAATAAACATATACATGCATATGTGAATGATCCATATGTTGAATAAGATTAAGGACTTGTTACGAATTCGTCTTGTAAACAACAAGTTGAAAAAAGTTGTTGATGATCAATATCAAACCATGATAAACATCAAATAGTTCAGCAAAAAGTGCATTCATCTGGCCTCATTAGGAGAGATAGTTAGTTACCCAATCTCATGTTATCACGACGTAAATCGCGCATCAATGCCACCGGAAGCGCCATAAATTCCATCAATATTTGACTTTTTCACGCATCCATCTTGAGGAGGGATCACTTAACAATGTGATGAATAATTTGGTACTCCAAGGAATGAATATTAACATAAGTTAAATTTTTACACATGATATCTATAGAATGAATGACATTTTTGGTTTTACTTTAATAGTCCCCAAGAGTATGATTATTTATGAAGTGTCAGATCCACCAAATAGCTATTGCAAACATGTTATCAAAAGACCCTTTTGTATGTGGTTTGTAATGTTTTAAAGGTTATGAAGCTGAAAAAATATGGATGATTACCACTACGTATCAGTTGTCCAACTTCCTTCGACGGAGCACAATCCTTAAGACAATGGAGCACATCTTCGTCATGGGTTCACATCTCTGGCAAATATGAGAATTTTCCAAGTTACAGTGATGTCGAAACTTGTTAGCTGGAATCACATTGTGCGTGCAAAAATTCTCGGAAAAATGAATATGTTTTGCTATAAAATTCAATGAAAAAAAGAATGTGTTTATTGTATAAAATATTCATTTCCTATGTGTTATCTTAATACTTTTAGAATTTTATATTTTTTTTTAGGGGCTTTAAGATTTTTATCTTGATATTAATGTAGTTTGAAGTAAAATAATCACTTTTGAGGGAAGTAAAACAATTATATTAATTGAATTTGATCTTCGTTATATTAGTTAAGTGAAATCATAAGAACAAATAAACAAATATTATGATACTATTTATTTTTACGAATTGATAATAATATTTAAGCCTTTTCATATATATTGATAATGTCAAAATTTCTGAAATTAAAACTATTTCTATAATTAAAAGATAAAAAAAGGATAAACTTTGCTCAAACTTGCTATATATATTTTTTTGACAAGTGCTATAAATTGTTTCTATCAACCGACAACTGCTATTTATAAGTGAATGTCACAATTTTTAAGGTGTAATTATTGTTTAAAAGATTTTTCTACCCCTCGTTTAATGATTGTTGTTTTAATATGGGTCTTGTTAACGAATGTCTCTGGGACACTCTTTAAGCATTCTAAATTAAGTAAATTATTCTTTAAAAATGTCAAAGTTTTTATTTTCCAATGCACTTTATTTCACAAATTTTCATAAAAAATGATCATTTAAATCCTTCACCAGTGCTTTCCCTTTTATAATATTAGTGGATGCATTTAATGTTTCAAAACTTTTTATAAGCTTATATTTGTAAAAATATTTTAAAAGTTACGATAATTAATGACTGCATTGGTTTTAATGTTTTTTTTTCTTCTTACAATAAGAGCATGAGGGTGTACCTATGAATGAGTAAAAAAAATCTCAACCATTGTCCACTTAAGAACAACTGAAACTAGGGGTGATCGCGGTGCGGTTTTGTTCAGTTTTGAGCATAAAAGTCGTTCAAACCGCGAGATAAAAAAGCATGCGGTTTGGTTTGGTTCGGTTGATTTTTAAAAAGTCATCCAAACCAAACAACTGTGACTTGGATTGGTTCGGTTGATGCGATTTATCGCGAGATAAAAAAATAGTACATTAACTCTAATATTGTCAACTTATTACAAAATAACCATAGGACATTTTATTTTGCTGTTTACATGATAAAATATGACTATACATAAATTGCATAGATCCTAAACTTTTATTTTCAATACCAACAATATAGCAGAACATACCACCAAAGTTATATTGTTGATCAAAATAGGTAAAATTATAACTAGCCAGATTAAAATCAAACACAACTTATGTCAAAAATCAAATATGACTGATTCAAGCACAATTAAACAAAAATATCATGGATTCATTGTCACTCACTACTCATAAGAGGAAACAAAACAAGTGTATAAAGTTACATACAGATTATAAAGTCACTCGTCACAACACATATAGACAATACATAAAGTTACGTATAAATTATAACTAACCATATTAAAACCAAACAAAACTTATATCAAAATAGGTAAAATTAAGAAGAAACATAAGCATGAAACAAATTATTTGGAAGAAAAGGAAACAAATTCATCACTGAAAACGAATTGAAGGAGATGGAAAGAAATTAGAATCGGACATGATGGTGCAACAATGGAAAAATCTAATCAAAAGAGATTATTCTTGGACTATGTAATTGGGCTAGTACAAGTATAAGTAATGTTGATTATTCTTGCGGTTTAGTTTCGTTTGGTTCGGTTGCTGAGATGCAAACCACAAACCGAACCAAACCGTGCGGTTCAGTGCAAAAGTCATCCGGATTCATCTGAACCAAGTGCAGTTTTTTGCGATTTCGGTTTGAATTGGTTTGGTTTGCAGTTTTTCTATAGGATTGGTTCGATTTTGAACACCCCTAAGTGAAACTATTATCACGCAACAATTAATATAAAGAAAATGCTAACTAGTGCTCCTGAAATATAACAAAATTATCTTAAAAGGTCTGTAGGCAAACTCTTAACGGTGTAAAAAGTGCTAATGCTCCGGAGACACTAATTAGCATGATCCACTTATCAAATATCTCGTGACTCGTCTGATGTACATAAAAAATTTGGCTTATTATTGAGTCTGCTTTTTCAAATTTTGGAATACTCGTCAGTCAGGAACACTTACTTAACACTATCATCATTCTAACATGTACTCATATATATGTCAAAAGTAGAAACGAATATAATGCAAGTAGTATAATTTTCCAAGTTCTCCCAAAAATAGTGGCTTACAATTCATTCTGCTTTTTCAAATGATTGGATTGTGAGAAGTTACAGTACCAAACCAAACCGGTAAATGTAAGTAAATCCCAGTCAAATAGCTAAGCTGTCATCATAAAAGTAAAGACAGCCACTTTGAGGAGAGTCGTTGTATAACCACCTTATTTTCATATCTTATAAGAATACATCTCACATACCACCACCACACGAAAAAAAAGCTACCACATCTACCAGGTCAAGAATAAATCTCTTTGAAATATGTTGCTCTTCCTAAAGATGATAACCTTCCCACAATAAATCCAACTCAACCACAAAAAGAGAACCTTATACCTTAGGAATGACATAACAAAACACTTCTGGAATCAACAATTTTATGTAACCTCAATAGTCAATATTGAAGTTAAATTAAACTGCTAATTTGACAGCACCTATGTGACGTCGAAGAACCACTAACTGCTTATTAAACAAAATTGAAGATACTTGAATCTACAAATCTAAATCATATGTGAGGCCTGCATCTTATCTTATACTACAATTTCAACAAAATTTAAAAGTAAGCAGACCCTGGTTTAAACAGCATAAGGGAACCAGCTCGGTCTTCTTTTCTTCGTCAGGGACTGGAGTGTTATGACGGCAAAGTGAAACATTTCATAGTAAAATCTCTGGTTGAAATTGTTTCTCCTTGAGTTTCTGAACAACCTTTTCAGCTATATTTCCATATGCTCTAGAAACTACTGAATCAGGTGCGGCCAACACTATCGGGTGCCCTTGATCACAAGCTTCCCTGATCTCCACTTCCAGTGGTATCTTGAATAGATAAACAAAAACTTGTCAGAAATACTCAATAGATAAATTTTGCAAATCTCACTTAATACCAGGAATAGAGGTTGTGCTGTTTTCAATCATTTAAGGCACATATATTACACAGTAATTTAAGAGAAATGCTCTTTTCAATTTGTAAAATCAAACTCCCAAAAAAAACTTTAACAGTCTATCAAGTCTCCCATGAAAGATACAGCAATAGCACAACACAATCTAAAGAATGCGAAAAACTGCTTGTGTATATCACCAGCCCAATAAAACGAGAAAATGATTATAGGGATTTGCTTATATTTCATTTAGAAGAAAAGGATAATGTTATGACTTTAAACACCTCAATCTCTCAAAATTTAGTCTCTCAAATTCAATAACTTCACATTACCTATGTCTTTCTTAATTAAGTTTGGGTAAACTTTTTTTTTTCCATAGACAGAGACATTGTACCCTCTTCCCCTGGCATTATTTAGTTTTTTTTTTAGCATTAGCTTTACACATTAAAACACTGATATTGCTAAACTTGTCATTTGAGAATTAAAAAAATATGAGAAGTCTGTTCAATTGCTTGCTTCAATAAAGTCCGGTGATCTGCAAAATTATAATTTAAAAAGTACAAACTTACATACAGATAATCAGCATACCTCGCCCAAAAAATTTAATCCCATTTCAGTGGCTGTGCTATGAGCCCCTCCTTTACCAAATATATATGAAGGTTCGCCACAATGTGGACACTTAAAGCAGCTCATATTCTCTATGATTCCCAAAATCTGTAAGGACCATTGGTGTTCTCAGATTAACAGACATCAAAGCTAGGATACATTCTTATACTTTTCAGATGATATGTGAACACCAAATAAGAAGAAGAAATGCCTGATATATCAATGCAGGCATCACAAATATCATTATCAGCAACCTATATTGGACACACAAGTTCTGTGAAATAAATACAAACAAATGCCTTAAAACATATCATAGAAGCACGTATGAATATACTTCCAGTTCCACAACATTTGAGACCGGGTGTCTTTACATATTTAATCAAACTAATTTTAGTAACAAACAATAAACTGAAATAAGCCATTAGGATTTCTAAATGCATGGCAGCAATGCCTAAGCTCTGATTCCGACAAAATGCAATCTCCTGATTCAGCAGAATTGGGATTTCAACCAACCTAATGAGGTTGGAGAACATATAGCCACTAGCTAGCTAAGAATCCATGCCAAATTTAGTAATGGTACAATGCATTTTTAGCATGACAGTATAAACATTTTTGCCTTAGAAAAACAATTGGGAAGAACCCCCATGACCATGAGGCGATAGTCCAATTGAATAATAGTCGATAATTGCAGCATGATTGACAAGTTGCATGAAACCAGTAGTTTGTGGTGTATCTTAGTATAGCACAGCATACATACTGAATTTCTCAACATTAGCATAAGTTCCAATTTAAAAAAACTCATAATCAGGTAAGAAAAAGAATGCTAAGTGAGTATTTTACCGGAATATCAACTTTATTGAACATTTGCACTCCCCTCCTCGCATCCATTAATGCAACATCTTGAGGAGTTGAAACAATCAGTGCACCTACCATGGAAGAAGCCATGCCAAAATAACCAATTAAAAAGGTTAAATGAATGGAGACTTGATAAGAAAGGTCATTTCAATGGACAATTAGTAATTTGGTGATAGCACAAAATATCCAATATTACGACACTTAAGTTCAATTTTATCCGTGATTGATTTCTTTGAACATAAAAAATGTATTTTAACTTTTAACTATCATGACTCAATTAATATTCTACTGAAAAAGTTTTCATTCTGAATCAGTGTTGTTGATTGCAGATGGTGGACCATGGTGGAAAGCCAAAAGCCCGTCATTTTAAGCTGCCATAAAACGCCATGACGACACCATCCTTCAAAATTGGCCATGGTGGTTGTCGAAAAATCTACCACCACAATCTGACATGGCACTGCCATGCCGATATTTGACAACACTTTTGAATTAACAGAGCATAGCACAGACTACAAATAGACCTAGCAGTATAGCACAACCTTCTTTATGGGTAGTACAGACTACAAATAGACCTAGCACAACCTTCTTTATGGGTAGATAAGAATCACAAAGACTAAAATGCCAAAATCTAGACAAAGTAAAGGTCCAAGCTGTTTGGCTAAGTTTTGCATTAGACATCACCAACAGGCGATCCCCCAAAAAGCATCCAACTAGAACTATCTTTCCGATTCCTGAATTGTTAGCTACCTGATAGTTGCAGATTCTGAGACATGGATATTTGGACATCACCGGTGCCAGGAGGCATATCTATCACCAGAATGTCCAGGTTCCCCCAGTCAACTCCCCTTGTCATTTTCTCAAGAGCTTTTGATACCTATGATAATCCAGTAATAAAAATTCAAATAAAAAACAGTTGAAGTGGCTGTTTTGCAAGAAAATTTATTCAATAAGAAAACTTCTGCGACATGTTTCAATAACCAAGAACTAAAGTTGTAGAACGCAGTTAAAACAATATAGTTAATGAAAGTGAAAAGGAGACAAATCAAGGGAAAGCAGAAATTACTGCTACATGCATACCATGGGGCCTCTCCAGACAATCGGGGCATTCTTCTCCACAAGGAACCCTATTGACATACACTTTATCCCATAACTATCAATGGGAATCATTTTATTATCTGAAATTACGCGAACAGAAAATTATTGGCATGAACTGCAATGGAAGATGGAAAGGAACTTAGCCATAAAACAAAGCTTAATAATTATGTTATCTAGAAGTAGCAATTTTAAAACAAAGAAAATGTTTTTAAAAGCAGACAAGAAAAACAGAACAGAGAAAAAACGGAGTTCATAAATTGTAGTTAGAGGAATGCTAGTAGCACACTCCTAAAAATATCATGTGTTGAGAAGAGTGTATTGCTCATACTCCTCCTCTAGTTATGTATTGGATTCCGTCCAATCCAAAAAACCAATGAAGTGGATGATTTAAAACTACCATATTCAGAGCATTGCCATTTATGATAATCAGCAAATATTACATATGGATAAGTTTATCAAACTCAGAATGCCTGAGAAGTTAATTGAATAGCAGTTAGTGTTTTACTTTTACAGTTAATCATATAACATGATTAACATCTAGAAGACAAACAATCAAACAGTTCCTATTGCTTTAACATTATCACTAAAATTGCTAGAATGTAGAGTGGAAAGCAAACTTTGTTTGATATTGATGCTTTTCATTTAACATCACACAATGCCTACAAGCACACATGTAGAAATCCATGCCATTGAAGATGAATGCTTCTCAGAAAAAGTTAAAGTGCAAATAAATAAATAAATATCTATGTAGCATCGACAATTTAGGTTAAAGGCGTATCCGAGTTTCCAACATTCCTACGAAACCGACATGTGTGATCACATTCGATCACATTCATTTTCTCAATTTTTTTAGCAATGTCTGTGTGTCAGTTTCGTGAGAGTGTCGGACATCGACAGGTGTTGGTTACATTCAATCAAATTCATTTTCTCAATTTTTTTTAGCAATGACTACATGTAAGCGCCGTGTCCATATTTGTGTATGTACCAGTACATTATAGAGAAATATTGAATGATATACCTTGAGTGACTTCAGGCTTTGTGTTGATGTTCATCATGATAGGAATGTTGGGTCCATACACATCAGCATCAAGTAACCCAACCTTCAATTGGAACTTACTTGCAAGCACAACAGCTAAATTCACTACAAATTCAAATCAACTCAATTAAATTCATTCTCAATAGAGCTCAACCAATAAGAGCCTCTTTGGATCAACTTATTTGAATTTTGAGCTTATCTAGTGACATAAACACTTAAAACACTGACCGACAGAACTTATGAAAACATCTTATGACATGTTCATCAGTTGTTTTCAGCTTATTTCCTTAAGTTCTTCAGGGTAGCTTATGAAAACAACTAAGCACGTGTTTAGTTCTGCAGTGACAAAAATTAGATTTTGAATTACTTAATTAATTTTGCAAAATTCATTTTACTTAAAAGTGAGAACTGAGAAGAATGTAAAGTGGTTTCTGTTTGGATACATTTACGTAAAAGTGGGTTGAACAATAAATTTAAGGGCCTGTTTGGTAAGACACATATTTGAGCTTATGGCTTACAGCTTATAATCTTGTTTGGTAATTGTCATTTTCTCACAAGCTAATATAACTTATTTTTATGAGCTTATAGTGTTTTTTGATAAGGTAATTCAAGTAGCTTATAGCTTATCAATTTTTATCCCTGCAATCTTAAATGAAAAAAATAAATATTAATTAAATATACTTTTTTTTTCCATTTCATATATATATACTACTTCAACCGCTAACTTTATCAAACACTACAAATTCAATCAGCTAGCTTATTCACTATCAACTATAAGCCAGCTTATAAGTCATCAACTATAGGCTTATATCTTATACCAAAAATAGTTTGACTTTATTTTATCTTATGTTACTAAAACAACTTATTCATAAGCGCTTTTATGCTATAAGCTGCAAATTAACCAAGATTGAAGGGAGTTTTTACCAGCAGTTGTGGACTTGCCGACACCGCCTTTACCGGAAGCAATAGCTATGGTATCTTTGACTCCATCAATGCGAAGATGCTTAGCGTAGCTTCTAACACTTCCTAGCCACTGATCACAATAAAACCATAAAATGCAATTTATAATAAACATATTTCAGATAAAGAAAATGAAATTTAGCAAATTTAATGTTGAAATGTCTCAGTCTCACCCTCGGCCTCATCAATTTTGAGAGAAAGGAAAAATTGTGGATTTGAGATTGATTAGGTTGAATTTGAGGAAACTATAAAGGGAGGGTGAAATCGAATAGAACTTGCACTTTGTTTGGTTTGAGTGAGAAAATACTAAGAAAGAAAAATCATGTCATTTTTAATTCTCTACTTCCAATTAAAAAATTCATATGGCAATTAAAAATTTATATATAATCCATGTTTTTGTTAAAAAGTCTTTTTTTTTTGGAGAGATTTTATAATATGCTACACATTTTTTTGCACAATTTCATTAAAAAAATACAAAGGCTACACATAAGTTAGATTTAAAAATATGAACCAGAAGTGGTAATTGAAAATTTTATAGGGCCTAAAATAGATATTTAACTCTTCTTTCTTTTTTTTCAAAAAAAAAAACTCTTCTTTTTTTGTTAGTTACATAAGTTTTTATTAGTTTGTTATAATGGCAAATGATAATATGTTAATTGTTACTTTTTTTTTGCTAAAAGAAACGACATTCATTCATTCAAATTGATAGAGTACATCAATGCAATACAAATTCACTAAACACAAAAAGGATAAATTTGTGAACAAACTCACAACATCCATGTTAATAGCATAAGACGGCAAAGTGCATAAGCCTACAAATATGACTATATTAAAATCTCCGGAATAGTCATGTCTCCGGATCTGTAGTGTTGATGACGCCAAAGTCATTGGTTGGATCTGCACTGGATCGAAACTGATCTGACAATCCGAACCGAACAAACACCTAAACAAGAGGGAAAAGACAAACAAAGCCGCACAAAGACGACAAACAAAACAATGTCACACTAAGATGACAAAATCACGAAAGAAACACCTAATTCAATGTGAAAATCTCTTATTTAAATAAAAGGGAAGGAGAAAAACGATTTAGAGGAGTGATTTGTGGTCAAAAATTAACCCTAAACCACCCCTCTATGGTGAATGAAGAAGAGAAAATTAGGATTTTAGCCGACGGCACACAAAAGAGAGACGGGGAGAGAAGTGGTATCAATTGTTACTTTTTTTTTAAAACAATGTCAATTGTTACTTAAACACTCCACCTCCAACTTTCCCTCAAAAAAAAAAAAAAAACTCCACCTCCAACTTCTTAACTATTAACTCAAATCAATTGAACTACACAATCTTCCTATTACATTAGTTCTTATGTTTGCACAAATAAGACAAGTTATGTCATGTATAAACTAATTTTTATTATTTGATCAATAAATCTCATAAATAAATAAATTGAAATATGATGCGACAATTTGATTCAAGTGTGAAAAAGACCATATCCTTCTATGAGATTTTTGTGGTTTAGGGTGAACCTATAATTTGGACACAATCTACTAAATAGTATAAAAAATTTGAATTTTCAAGTTATGAAAATAATTTGCTTGAAGATGATACTTTTTAATTACATTAAGAAATAATCTAATAAAGGCATTAGATTTCGTAAAAAAAAACATTGAGTTTTTTATTAACTAACTGAGTGTTCGTATAAAATAATTCGAACGAGCATTTTTAGATGCAAAATCACTAATAATTGTATTTACATCAATATATAATAAAAAAAATATATTTTATCCACATGTTTAGAGTAAACCATCCATTTTCTTTCAAAGTCTCTCCATTACACATCTTTCTATAAAAATAGGAATATGGAAAAATGCCTGGAAAGACTATGTATAGAAAATGTGAGATTCAATTCCCTAATAAGCCCTTTTTCAATTAAAATGTTAATGATTTTAGCATCAAGGATACCTCAATTTCTAGGATCATAGATCCTTAAAGGAGGTTTAAAGTGGTGACCAATGCCTATATACATCATTGATGTGATTGTCATCAAGAATGTTGTCCTTAAATCTCATATCCGTTAATTTTAACCAACAAGATAATTATTTTTAGGTGTAATCAAATGTCCTCATGTGTTGTGTTATCGATAACATTTTAGCAATTAGAAGATACAACGTAAATTGTATTACCCGTGTGTGAACATGCCATGATTGCACTATAAAATTAGAAAACTAATCGTTAAAAACCTTTAGATGACTTGTGGTTGGATATAGACTAGTAACTCATGCCATGTTACTTTCCCTAACACTAACCTTGATCTTTTCAAACTAATCAATTGATTATTTTCTCTTAATCATTAGGTAACCCTTCATTGTAAATAGTTTCAAGTGAGTTCTTTGCCCTCCATGTTCACAGGTGGATAGGCTCCCCCATCGCAAGCTTTGTTATGAATGGCTTAATCTTGACTCCTTTATTAAACACTTTGGCAATTTTTTGTTTGAAACTCACTCTCTTGGTTAAATCCATTAGTCGATCTTCATATATAGAGCCTAATTCCATTAACATAGCTTATTGATATTCATCAATACTGAGTTGATTCTGATTAGCATATCTCAACGGGGCTATGTTAATTTCCAAAGATAACATATTAACCATAGGTACATAAGGAGTAAAACTGGTAGCAGTCATTTTAGAATTACTTATGGCACAAAAAACTTCTTCAAGATTTCAACACCTCAACATTTTTCTTGATCAAGTCGATGATAATTTGATTAGTCGCCACAAATTTCCCATTAGCTTGGTCATAACAAGGAGAGGAATTTATGAGCTTTATTCCAAGCCTTCACACAAAAGAACCCACTATATCGCATGTGAACATTGTTCCTTGGTCATTTCTAATTGTATCATGGACATCAAACCTGTATATGATCTAATGCAGTATGAATTTAATGATCTCGTCTTTTTCCACGTTTATCATCGGTTGAGCTTCAACAATAAAATCAGAACTTTTTGAGGCATTTGTGATTAGATTTGATGGAAAAAAGGGTCATCTTGTTGTTCATGATTTGAGCAGGTACATGTCAAACATGCAATTCCATGTTTGTGTATGCATCGTCTTGGCCAAACATTGATCATGTGGGTTTAACAATGTAAACACATTGTTGTGAGACCTAATACATTATATCATATACCCCTAAGTCAATATGTTGTTTAATGAAAGACATTCTGATTACTATTAGAGTCTCCTAGTTTCGACCTAATATGTACCTCGTTGAAAAACTCAATTTTTTTTGGTGGAGGTCCATATGATGTCCTAAACATGGTTGGATATTTGAGGAATAAAATTTGACCTGTGAGTAGACGCGTTGAACCCAATTCTCTAGTATCTCGTCTCTTCAAAACAAGGTACTTTTCCTCTTGTAATTATCTTAATGCTAAGTTGAGTCATAATCCGAGCTATGTGTTGTGCAATATCTTTCGATCACGTTTCATTGTCCGAAAAAGTGACCTAGATGTTGAATTTATTTTACAATTTTTTACAGACATGTTTAGGACATAAAAACAACATCTACTACAACAAAGGACGAATTACATATGAACTTTTAACGCGCCAAAAACTTAAGAAACCAAAACAGCAAAACACCGACTTAGAAATCGAATTTTAAGCTCTTTTTTTCTTTTTTTCCGACACCTCTATTAAATTACATAGAAAAGATCTGCAAAGTTTCGTAATATTTAAAAAACGGCTCGCTTTATTTTAATTTTTTGATCGAAATATACACAATTGTAATTTTCTTAATAGACCATTGAATAGACGTGTGGAACCCAATTCTCTAATATCTCGTCTATTCAAAGCAAGATACTTTTCCACTTGCGACAAACACACGCTAAGAAGAGATTGTAAATAACTTGGTAAAATAGACGTGCTGCGCAGTTTGCACCCGGTTTAGTCTTTGTCAACACAGCCTTTCACCGAAAAAAAAAAGAAGTTATTATAGTTATTCTAACACAAGCAAAAGTTATACCCGTTCATAGTTTATTTAACATATTAATTTCTGTATGTTTTCAAAATGGAAAGGATGAATCATAATCTATCAATGCAACAACTATGTATTGTTAAATATTTTAAATGATTTTCCTTTTAAAAAAACATTTTAAATAATTCTGTCATGAATCGTAGGATGGATCATAATTTATAACACATTTTTAATACAAGCACACATAATATATACAATTTAAATTCTTATTTTTAATCAAATTAGTTTTCACAAAAACGAAAATTAAGTGATTTTTAAAATGAAAATATATGCATCCACCATCAATTCTAAAATTATAATATATTTTAAATTATTATATATCCAATTTCATATTTTCATGTTTGCTAGGAAACAAACCAAAAACCGTTAATTTCAACGGTCACTGGTCCGCGCCTTATTATATTTCTACAACCTTCTTCATATTTTTTCTTTCTATTTATTTTATTTTATTTTTTCCTTTATTAATATTTTTTATTCCTTTTTCCCAAAACAAATAAGGCAAAAAAGACAATTTCATTACCATTTCTGATCAGAAAAAATTGCCTCTATACTTCATCATCTCTCCCCCTCATCAAATTGCAGATAAGGTAACCACATTTTCCTGCATATTCTCATTTAAAATATCAACAAAATTCATGCCTCTTAATTATTTCTTTTTATTATTATTTGTAACAATTTAAATCAAAATTTATTCTCACATTTTTTTTCCTTCTCTTTCTCTCTTGAAATCTGTATTGCATGAATTAATCATGTTATGAATTCCATCATAATTTTATTTTATTGGTAATTTTTCTAATTAAATTTGCAATTGGTAGTTAATCATCTAAGACATAATAATGTGTAACGGTTGGGTTGGTATAAATTCATTTTCTGTTAAATGTTTATGGTTACTCAACAATTATTATAAGGTAGTTGGAAAATGAAGAGTATATTTTGTTTCCTCTCTCTTTCTAATTAATAATTAATTGATTTTTTTTTATTGTTGTTATTGTTATTGTTTGATGCTAAGGTAGTTACATTTGTTTGATGATGTTGTTGTGGTTGGTCTGTCTAAAAATTTCTTGATTGTTAAAATTGTGAATAATTAAATGCAATGCATTTTGCTTAGATTTTGATTTTTGAGCTAATGGTTGATTAGTGACTATTTTATTTCATGTTTGTTGCAGCCTTCTAACCATAGGTCATTGAGATTTATGATAGGTAGACAGATACATCATCTATCTATTTTGGAATTTGATTTGGGTGGATGAGAATTTGATTGATGAATTTCCATGTTATAAATCTCTTTTGGGATTTGTAAACCAATTTTATTTGAAGATGACAACAAGTAGAAGAGGTGGAATTTCATTTGTCAAATCAAAAAGGAGGGAAGGGTTCACTGAGAATCTCACATTTGTAGCTTGTGAGTGGTTTTTGATATTCCTATTGTTAGTGGATTCATTGCTATCATATCTTGTCAAAAAGTTTGCAAGTTATTGCAAGTTGCAATTGCCTTGTTTGTTATGTTCTAGGCTTGATCATATCTTAGATGGCGAAAAGCCAGAGTTTTATCATAGCTTATTTTGCAGCAATCACAAATCAGAAATATCGTCTATGATGTTGTGTCATACTCATGGTAAACTTGCGGACGGTCATAAGATGTGCGATGATTGTCTTTTGTCACTCACTAAGAATGGTAAGCGCAACACGAAAACTCATAGGTTGTTGTCGGGTAAATTTGGTGTTGTTATCGGTGGTTCTGGCTATCAAAATACTCCGTTGAGCCGAGATTTGTTTACCAGACCTAAGGGATCTAGGCCATGTAGTTGTTGCGGTAAGCTTTGGAAGTTAGAACAGAATGGCTTTAGATCTATCCAATTAAAATCGCCTGGGAGATCTGTTCGTAAGCCATACATTCCTTTGCCACATGCGCCAAGGCAAAGCCGTTTAAATCATCGCGATAACTTGAAGAAAATGAGGGATAAAACTTTTGAATCAGGAGGAAGGAGAAGTTCTCATACATCATCTAATGTTGGATACACTGTGCTGAGACTTACTTCTGATTCTGAGTCTGAGTTTCAATTTTCAGATGATGATGATGCTGGTATAATATTTAATGAAAAAATTGAAGCTGGAAATGACACCATAGCTCCAAATACGCCAGAAACACCTACACAACATGCTACGAGTGATTTGAATGCACCAATGCCAAAGACTAGTTCTCCCATACACGTACCTCTTCCTGAGGTCAACATGCACCAACATGGGAATGACAATGGTGCAGAAGAAATTAACCGGCCGCAAGCAGATCATAGTTCATCAAGTTCTAACCTCCCCGAGCTTATTTCCCTAGACGAAGTTTCACCATCACATGTTTATCGAGAACCAGAATCAGAAGACTGTAAGATTACTGATCATTCTGAGAATTCTCTTCCTGCTCACCTATCTGAGCTTCTGACTTTGAAAGCGGATCACATACTTGTTGGAGAATTACCAGAAAAATGTAACAATTCTCTATCCTTACATTTCAACTGTCTTTTTCTTCGAAATAGTCTAACATTTGTTTTCTAAAACGTTTCCAGCTGTACATGTTACACAAGCACCTGATAATGGACTCGTATCCAAAAAGCAAGGAAAAGTCTCAGAGAAGATTCATAGAATGGAAGATGCATCTACTCAAACTGATCCGGTGCTATGCGGTTCTGCTCCTCTAAGTCCGACACAAGAGGATTCAAATGACATGAGTAAGTCCTCTGGTTGCATCAAGGAAAGAGAAGTACCTGGTTTTGTCATGAAACAATCACCTTCTAACGAAGTCGATAAAGTAAAGGAAGAACTAGAGCTATCACCGCCATCACAGGATTCTTCTCTCCATGAGTCGAACATGTCATCATTTGTTCCTATAAACCACATTCACTCCCCTAGGATACATGCCGACGCAACGGAATCTGGTCTTGAATCTATGGATGTAACCAATATGACTGAAATTGAAGGCGAATCTATTGTTGATCAATTGAAGCGACAAATTGAGTATGACAAAAGAGACATGGATGATTTACAGAAAGAACTAGAGGAAGAAAGAAATGCTTCTGCTATTGCAGCAAACGAAGCAATGTCTATGATCACAAGGTTACAGGAAGAGAAGGCGGCTTTGCAAATGGAGGCTCATCAATATTTAAGAATGATGGAAGAGCAAGCAGAATACGATAACGAAGAATTAGACAAAGTAAATGATCTACTCACGGAAAAGGAAAAAGAAATACAGGATTTAGAAGCCGAGCTAGACTATTACAGGATCAACTTTATGGATGAGCCTATGGTCCCCAATATGCATGAGGAAAGTAAAGATTCAAAGGAGGAAAATGTCATGACACAAAATATTCATCTTCATAACATCACAGATACTGTAAATAATTTCCCCGATTCAAATTTGTCTGAGGTATCCAAAGGCAGTAATGAAGTTGCGGCTGGTGAAACCTCTATATTAGAATTTGAAGAGGAAAAGCAATATATTTCAGAATGTTTGGAATGCTTGGAAAAGAAGGTTCGTCAACTTTCTTTTAATAAGATTTCCTACGAACCGCCAAATGTTAGACTTGCAAATCTTGAAATTAGTAAATTGAATCAACAAGGAGATTCTAACGGTGAAGGGCCCCATTTAGATGACCATGAGGAGGCTGATTTGTCCATACAAAAAAATATAATGTCGAATGGAAGTCATGACGATAAGGATGATGCTGCTGCATCAGATACCGATGATTGTTCAATTAGTATTGAAAACAACGATTCCACATCTGTAGAACCAATGTCTTCCAAATCTAGAAGAGAAGCTGATTTGGTTGCTCTAGAAAATGAAATATCAGACCTTCATGACCGGTTAGAGGCGCTCGAATTTGATAATGATCTTATTGCACACATAACAAATTCTCTTCAAAATGGAAATGATGGAAAAAAGTTTATTCAAGACATAGCTCAACAATTGCGCGAGCTACGGAAAATTGGAATAAGATCAAGATGGTAAGAAGACAGTGTTTTTAGCTTTTCTTTCATTTTTATGTACAAAGAAACTTTTCATACGGCGTGTTAATATACATTGTTTATAACTGTGTCAATGGACACCTTATAATCCCTCTCAGAATATTCTCCATTTGCTTTGTTAAGTATATATTTTTTCAATTTTCAAGCAGACACACAAAGAATGGTGATCATGTTTTTTTGCCTCGAGAGGATTGTTCAATGATTACAAAAATTGATGAACAAACTTAACAAATTCTGTAAGTCTCATTTACAGTTCAATTCTGATTCAAATGTTTGCATTGCTTTAAAATCTATTGACAATTCAAATGATAATTCATTGTGATTATTTTATTCTCATTTTGGTATTCTTGCTAATTTATTTACTTTATCTTTTGTCAGTATTGCAGATGTATGCAAGATCTGAATGCAGAATCGGGGAAACAATAGAAATCACAGAATCATGTATTATTCTTTTGATGTATATGTATTGTAGAAAGCCATGAGATATGCTCTAGTACAAAAGCATCTCCACATATGGTCTGATCAAGTTTATATTTCATTTGTGATAGAAAAACAAGTTCATATTTAATTATAGACTAGTAATAGGAATATCAAACTTTGGTTTTAATCACTGGAGCCTTCTTTCCCCATCAATTTTCCTCTTGTTCTTTGTGTTTTGTTGACTAAATAGAATGTGGAGTTTTATCCTGAGGTATTGGAGAGAGGATTGCTAACAACACTCTCGTTTCAACACTCACTCTCATATTAGATGAAATCAATGTGGATCCGAACACTTTCTATGAGATCCATTTCCAAAGTGTGGGATCTATATTATTTCATCCAATAAAAAAGTGAGTGTTAGAAAGAGAGTGGTGTAATTAACACACCTCATTAATGAGATCTTATAAACAGAAAGAATGCCCAATTTTGTAGACGATTTCTATTATTAAACACAAACTCCTACATGAACACGATTTCTATTATGAAGCACAGACTCCGACGTGGACACGAACACGTCGACAATTTACTTCATTAAAAAAAATCTAAAACAAGATAAAATTTTATTTGACCTAATTGATTTCAAAAAGGCTAAAAATGTAAAATCAAATTTAATATCTTAACCTCTCATTATGAGCGGGGGGTTTCACCGCCTGGCGACCCCGGGCGGTCGTCCGGGCTCGATTGATAATTTTTGCACATTAGACCCAACCCAAAAGCTCATTAACACACTTACAAAAAGAAAAATTTGGGCAAAATCTAAAAATTTTCACACGTAAATAGGCTCGGAAAGACATTTACCTTCTAGTTTTATTTAGCACACTATTGACGGGTTCATCTCTCTTATTTTAACGGGTTAATTGTTCAAATTGACCCTGTAATATACATTATGTTTGAAAAATGACCTTGTAAAATACAAAACATATATTCTAGCATTATAACTTGAATTTCTTCTTATTTTTTACCACCCTATAATATACGTGTAGTCTAAAAATGTGACTTACAGGTTGAATTTTTTCACTATTTTTTTAATACATGTTTAGCACATTAAAATATAGCTTTTCACAAAAAATTAAATTTCTTCGATCAGGGATAAATTAATTATGAATTTTTATTCCCTCATAATTATGAATTTCTTAAACAATTTATAATTAATTTGTATCTCGTTTAAAAACTACAAAATTTCATTGTGAAG
>Ga0228710_1002815_pt1 | contig 27635 bp, 22 predicted proteins | sample MedpolnodulmetaG_FD_177995 | JGI IMG/M metagenome (GOLD analysis project Ga0228710, IMG submission 177995) | Root nodule microbial communities from Medicago polymorpha collected in Santa Monica, California, United States - pink nodules | ecosystem: Host-associated > Plants > Roots > Nodule... | reverse complement strand
GCCCCTCCCCCCCCCCCCCCCCCCCCCCCCCTCGCGGGGAAGGGGTGTGTCGCAAGTAATTTTGCCAAACGTGGTGTTTGGGCCCAAGTAAATGGGCCAAAACTCCTTTTGGCCGGTCCAGAACACATTAATTATTGAATGTATCTAAAAAGTTTTTTTTTGCTTATAAATGTGATCGGATGGAGTATGTCTCTAGGAATCACATTGTCTTCTAAATAGGTGACTCCAAGGATCGAACTCATGTTCGTTTCCAGAGAGAGGGTTCCCAAAACCATGTTTGTATGCATTTTTATTGGTTACATACCAAACCAAATTTCACGGTGTCATTGTGTTCACGTTACAATTTTATTTATTTGAAGACATGCGACTGATATGCCTAAGACTTGGCTATTGTTGTTGGATTGGTTTGAGATGCTTTGTGCCATTAGATTTGATTGTTCTAGTGCTTCTGTTCATGTATAAATTTCACAATTGTGTTTTATTCTTTTGGTTTATAATTGTTTCTCATCTATATACATCAATCAATTCTGTTGTAAAAATGAAAGCGTCCCGCAAAAATGCTTTAATGCAAATTATAGTTGTTTCAAGTGCACTTACATACAAAAAATGGATGCTAAGGTTGAAGGGCTATCCAAAATTCAGGCTATTTAGATATAGACTTGATAACAAATGCTTGGCTTATTTGCCCTTTTAGAGATAGACCAAATGAAATTATTTTTAAGTTTTAACACAAAATAAGCTTTTAAAGAGAGGCAATTAGGTTAGACCAAAGTTTTAAAAAAGTTACATTAAGCTTAAATTAAAGGTTTAAACACAATAGACCAAACTCAATTTTTTTGTTTTAAAAATAGACCTAGTCTATTTAGCAAAGTCTAAACTATTCACCCCTCTAATTACAAAAATGATCAATTTTGGTTAGGGTAATGCTAATGCACATCCACCTTAATTTTAGAAGGTGTGTTAGCATCCTACACCTTTTTGTTTTGGACCAAAAATACCCTTTTCTCTTTCTTCAAATATGATTAAATACATGGCTTTAAAGTAATTTTTCAATCAACACCCAAAAGCTTCTCTCTTTCTCTCGAACAACAATCAGGAATGAAGAAAATCTTTGTTTTTCTACTTTTCTAGTTAATCTACTCTACACCAACATTTGTTATTAATCCATTAGCATCTTTTCCTTGACATACAAGATTTTTTTGTAAGAAGGATTTTGATAGAAACCAGTTTTTTGAATTTTGTAAACTCAATCTCATTTTTTCTTTTATAAAAAGCCAAACCGAATCTAATTTTATTTTTAACTAAAAAGCCTTATTGATAATTTGAAGAGATGTTCTTATCCATGAACTGGAACTCAAAGGCAATTGGAAGAAGGAGGATGGCGACATAAGTAAGAATATGAGCAGTTAACCTCTTGAGAGAAAGAGAGAAATTAGTGTCTTTTTGTTTTACTAGAGAGAGAAATTGATGGTTATAGATAAATAAAAGACTATAAAAGCCATGTATTTAATCACAATTGAAGAAAGAGAAAAGGGTATTTTTGGTCCAAAACAAAAAGGTGTAGGATGCTAACACACACCTTCTACAATTAAGGTGGGTGTGCATTAGCATTACCCTTTTGTTTATAAATACAAAATGATCAATTTTGTTTATAAATACAAAAAAGATCACTTGTTTTTGTCTAAAGTGACTCATAAAATAAAAGTAGCATCCCCTCAAATTTCACAACCCAAAATCATTTCTTCAAATGAACTTCTCGATGAAATAATTGCCTTCCAGAAAGGATTAACAGTGCAACTTGTTGCCCGATGGCCTTTTATTTTTGTATAAACTATAATAATCATATATAAATGAAATAATTTAGCATCAAAAATTTAATACGTAAACATTGAAAAACACTCGCCCACTCCAGTTGGAAAAAATTTGTGGTTCAAATGTGCACATTTATTCAAATGGTCCCAAATGAGAAATGCAAATTTTACTAAACTAAATGAGACATTTCTTAGTAGGACCCGAATGAGGAATACAATAGTAGGACCCAAATGAGGAATACAATTTTAGTCACCATTTGATGTTTCTTTTAGTAATAAGTCATAGCAAAGTTAGGTTCCGGGACATTTCTTAGCAGGAACCAAATGTGACTTGCAATTTTTTCTTCACTTAGGACAAAATCTTATAAATAATAATCACTCAATAGAACTACAGAAGCATTGTTCATTCACAAACTGTAATCATGTTCCTCAAACTTGTGTTCATGTTGTTTTATCTTGTTACATTGCTAGCAAGTGAAGACAACAGTTTCATCTATAAATACAATGGATTCCAATCATCAAATTTATATCTTGATGGTATTGCTGAGTTAACCTCAACTGGCTTACTAAGACTCACCAATGATACAAAACAAGAAAAAGGACAAGCTTTCTATCCAAATCCTATAGTTTTCAAAAACACTTCCGGCGGAAGTGTTTCTTCTTTCTCAACTACTTTTGTATTTGCCATAAAATCTTCATATCCAACTATTAGTGGCCATGGAATTGTTTTCGTTATTTCTCCTACAAAAGGGATACCAAATTCACTACCAAGTCAATACCTCGGTCTCTTTGACAAATCCAACATTGGAAACGGTGGCAACCATGTTTTTGGTGTTGAACTTGATACTCTTCTAAGTAGTGAGTTTGATGATATCAATGATAACCATGTTGGTATTGATATCAATGATTTGAAATCAGCTAATTCAACTCCTGCAGGATATTATGATGATTATGGTCAATTCAGGAATTTATCCCTCTCCAGTGGATATCCTATGCAAGTATGGATTGAATATGATGGAGTGAAGAAAAAGATTGATGTTACTTTAGCTCCAATTAGTGTTGGTTTTAATGTTGTCAAACCAACACGACCTTTGTTATCAATAACCAAAGATCTTTCTCCAATTCTTCACAGTAGTATGTATGTTGGATTCTCATCTTCAACAGGGTCAATCCTATCTTCTCATTATGTTCTTAGTTGGAGTTTTAAGGTTAATGGTCAAGCTCAAAACCTAGTAATCTCTGAACTTCCTGAGCTAACAGCATTTGCTGAGAAAAAAAAGTCAAAACTTTTAACTGTTGGGTTGCCTTTGATTTTGCTAAGTTTGGTATTCATGATAACTTTAGGGGTTATTTATTATATCCATCGGAAGAAGTTTGCTGAGATTCTTGAAGATTGGGAACAAGAATATGGCCCACATAGATTTAAGTTCAAAGATCTATACTTTGCCACAAAGGGTTTCAGGGAAAAGGGGCTATTGGGAGTTGGTGGATTTGGTAGAGTCTACAAAGGTGTGATACCGAGTTCCAAACTTGAGGTTGCTGTGAAAAGGGTGTCTCATGAATCAAGACAAGGAATGAGGGAATTTGTGTCGGAAATTGTTAGTATCGGTCGTCTTCGGCACAGGAATCTTGTCCAACTTTATGGCTATTGCAGGCGAAAAAGAGAGTTACTTTTGGTTTATGATTACATGCCAAATGGAAGTTTAGACAACTATCTATACAACGAACCAAAAGTGAGGTTGAATTGGAGTCGAAGACTTAGAATCATTAAAGGTGTTGCTTCAGGTGTGGTTTATCTTCATGAAGAATGGGAGAAAGTTGTAATTCATAGAGACATAAAAGCTAGTAACGTGTTGTTAGATTCTGAATTCAATGCTAGATTGGGAGATTTCGGTCTTTCAAGGCTGTATGACCATGGTGCAGATCCTCACACAACTCATTTGGCTGGAACTATTGGTTATCTTGCTCCTGAACAAATTAGAACAGGTAAGGCTACTAAATATTCAGATGTGTTTTCTTTTGGTGCATTTCTTCTCGAGGTTGTTTGTGGTAGGAGGCCTATAGGCCGTGTAGGAGAATATGAGAGTCTAATTCTAGTTGATTGTGTGTTTGAATGTTGGAAAAGAGGTGATATTCTTGAGGCAAAAGATGTAAATTTGGGGACAGATTATGTGTCTGAAGAGGTTGAATTGGTGTTGAAACTTGGATTGTTGTGTTCACATTCAGAACCTTTGGCTAGACCATGTATGAGACAAGTTGTGCAGTATTTGGAGAGGGATATACCTTTGCCAGATTTGTCTTTGCTTAGTTTATCTTCTTTTGGTTTAACTTTTGGGTACCAAGAACGTGTTGAGGACAAGACAATGCCATATGCTTCTGTGTCAATTGCTGAATCTGTTCTCTCGGGTGGTCGTTGATTTCAAAAGGCACGTCTAATTGATGCTTAATTGGTCCATTTTGATTTTGTAATGTTTCAGATTTTGTTAAAATAGATTAAAGATAGTTTGTTATCTAAAAGTGAAATCATGTTTGAGTAAATGGTTTAGTAGTTACATAAAAGCATTTTCTCATTAATCTTTTTTTGTTTTGATTTTGTATATGCTTTATTGCGTCCAAGTTTGTATGTATCTTCAGTAGACGATAAAGACTACAATTATTATTCAGTAATATCACAGAGATTCAAAGGGTAAACAAAGAAAAAACCTAGAAAACCTTCAAATGCAATAAGCCAAGCCAACCACTAAATGAAAGACTCGGACAAGCTCTTCATCTTTTCTCCTCCTCGTTCTATTTTCTTGGACACTCTGCATATGCACATATAAGATTAAGTTATCAGGATGCATAGAATAAGCCCTAAAATTGAACAGTTCATAATCAGTATCATGGACGACTTCATACCATACTAACGAATTAAGTGATGAATTTCAAATTTTCCATTCATCATAGTACGAATACTTCTAAAATGATCACTGAAACTAAAAACTTTCAACCACATTAGTATGTTTGAAACAATTTGAGAGTAAATTGACCAATGCCTTAGGTAAAGAATACATTTACCCTTCTTGTAGACAATTGAGGTATCTGTAGTAGGCAAATCCACCAAAGCATTTCTTCTATACCACATACACATCAATTTGTATTGGCTAGTTAACAATTGATGAACGCAACATTCATGAAAGAGAGGTTCTACTTGATTTAAGAATTCATCGTTTTATTCCTACGTTCATTACGAAATGCACAATTATAACTCGTCGATAACACAACCAGTTAAAGAATACGTAGATTGCTCAATTTGAGCGGCATCAATGCACCTCTCTGGCGGTAAAGGAAATTGCCTATCATTGTGAAGCATCCGTGTTAGTCGCCGCTAGTTGGGTCTGAGTTCCGCGGTGAGCAGAAAGATCGACTAACGCCTAGACAAATCCACCACGTGGTGTCAACACATAATGGATTCATGATCCTACTCAGGGAGGAATATGTCTGACAAGTCATGTTTTCCTAAAAATCACTTCTAAAAGGTAAATTCAACCCCTTTTGTCACAATGACCCATTTTATCCTCATTCTTCTTCTCCCAACACAACCCATATTCATCTTTCTCCACCTTCAAGACTGACGTGGAGAATAAGAGAAACTCTTCATTTTTTATAAAAAAATAATAATAATAAATTTGCCATTGTTAAATCTTAGCCAAATCACATCATTTTTTTTACAATCAAATTGCGCTATTTAATCTCATAATCCCAAATGAGTATGGTTGTTGTTTCAGAAATTGTCTATAAATCAAAGACTTTGTCATTTATAATGTCCCTAACTTTTCCCACATAGATGTTGTTGTCGCTTCCTTCGCGATATCCATTAATAATATCTCTGAAACATAAAATAAATGTAACACTATTTGCTTTGTCTATCATTTCTATCTTCTCCGCTAGTGTCAAGTTTGTTGATATTGCAACTTCACCCTTCATCGCACACTTCTGTTGTGCCAAAACTGATTGTATCTTTATCTTCCACAACCCAAAAATCATTACTTCCTGTGAACTTCTCGATGTTCCATTTTGAATCCATGATGCTCACTTGAGCAAATTAGGCATTCACCGAACGGTGGACGCCAATTATAGTGAATTCAAAAATGGAATCACACCAATAGTCTCAAGCATCAGCAACAACGACACCAACAACAACAAGCCTATTAACTAAGAAAAGTAAATCCACAAACATAACCAAAACATAAATATAAGAGGAAAGAAACAACATATCAATATTTGTTTACCTATCGACCCAACATGACCTACGTTTGGAGAAGAGATGAACTCACCAATCCAATATGAAATTAGTGATACAAAGAGACTAAAATGAATTGACTATTACTTTCCCACCCTAGTCATTTCTTCTGAAAATGCCCTTGAGATTTTCAGATTTTAGAATCCGAACTGAGTTTTTCCTTTGTTATGGGGTGAAAAAAAATGTGTTTTTCCTTTGTTATGGGGTGAAAAAAAATGTGTTTTTCATCAATTCGTATTTTATAATCCGAAAACCTCAAAAAATAGGACGCTTTCCTTGCTTTTTTCGGATCATAGTATTCGAACACTTCCTAAACACCATTTTTCAGGGGAAAACAGTTCGGGTTATATAATCCAAACTGTATCAACACAAATTCTGAGTCTGTTTGTAACATGGATAACTAGTTTAAGGACCATATTAATCTTCCTAATTTACATCCTCTGTTTTACGTCATTATTAGTTGTTAGTAAAAAAATCTGGTTTTCGGATTACTTGGTCAGATTGCTACGAAACTTCTCTAGAAAATCAGAAAAAAATCAAGGATCAAAACTCCCTTAAAATGAACTTCTTACAGGACTCTGTCCCCTCAAAATTCAGAATATCATTGTTTTGACTCATTTTTAATTTTTCTGATTTTTCATATTTTCATAAAGATCCGAATTTTTTTTGCATTAGTTTTATTTGATTTTTAAATTTTTTGGTTGTATTTTTATGATTTTATTTGATAGGTTTTCATCATTTTTTTTACTTTGTTTTTTTGTTGCTTTTAAAAGCAAAATTCAAAATTGCTGAAATAGGAGAGATTCTGATTGCTGATTATACATAAGCATATTTCAGATTATAAAATCCGAACTCAGTTTGGATGTTTTCAGATTTTATAATCCGAAAACCCATGGACATTTTTGAAAATTTTATAGGGCGGGTGAGAAGGTAGTAGGGTGGGAAAAGTAATAGTCAAAGAAATTAGATATGAGCAGGGGTGGAGCCTGGAATTTAAAGTCGGGGACCAAGCACAAAGAACTTTTTTTTAGCAAATAAGAAATATAATATGATTAAAAATATAAATTTTTAAATACAAAAGGTATATTAAGAAACCATGAGATAATTTTTTTGTATGTTAAAGAAATTATGAGAGACATTAATCGGTAAGTATAATTAATATGCAAGTGTTGTTGAGTTGTTATTAGAAAAAATAATAAAAATTATAAACATTTAGCAAATAAGGAATGATATTAGTTGTCAATTAATATATAGTACTTCATTCGTTCATATTTATAAGATATATTTAGGTCAACTAATGGGATATACCTAGTTAAGAATTTGGACTAAATACATTTACTTTTGTTGACTCAAATGTCTTTTATAAATATGATCGAATGGAGTAATATGGTAAACAATTAACTAGATTAATTGAGGGGATCATGGCCTAATAGATATTCTATAAAACATTTTAATGAAGTATAGTTGTAGTATATAAAGAAATTAATTAAAAATGTGGGGGGACCATGGCCTCTATGCCTCCGCCACTGGATATGAGAGCTCACAAGAAGAATCTCTAATTTCTATCCATTTTTCAAGTCACTCAAACCCAAATAGAGATCGAAAGAGAAAACTAGAAGACTATTGCTTTTTCCACCCTACGTGTCTCTCATGTGCCATATTTTTTTTTTCTAAAATACTCTCCAGATTTTATAATTTGAAATTGAGTTCGGATTATACAATCTGAAAACATCCAGTTTACAGAACAAAACTAGACAGAACTGCATGTCTTTGTGGATTTATCATTTTTCTCAAGATATAAAATTATGTAAAAGACAATTAGGTTAAAATTATATCAAAAAACCTTTATATATATATATATATATATATATATATATATCATTATACCAAAAGAGTTGAATTTATATCATTAAACATTATACTTAATGATATACATTTCAACAAATGATATACATTTAATCTAATCCGCCCCAAGATCTATGTTAACATCATCAAGATTAATGTTATCATCCTTTTCAATCCTCACACCATCTTCAACCTTCTTCTCAGCAACTACCTCCTCTTCAGGATCTAGATTTTCAATAATGTACAAATATTCGTCATCTCCTACCACCTCATAACCTGCCGCCCGTCATAGTTCATTATAGTCAGTCATCCGACTAATATATCTATCAGGTCATTCCTTTGCATCGTCTTGATGGTGTCATCTCCATAGCAGGAAAGTGGGAGGAATTGGAAACCATCATTCAAATATATTATTATAAAATGGTTGTCATTCACATGTGACAGACACATCAATCACTCTTTATGTGGCGGTGCACTGCAAAGAAGGAAAAAAAGTTTTCGATCGCCCTTTCTCAATGGACAGTAGAACAACCACATGTTTGTATCTATGTGCAATGAGGAAACTCATATCCGACATGGTCATCCATTTAATTGGTGGTGTAGGACCAATACCGCAAAGGTTAGAGCGCGCGCCTAAGACCTCTTTATATTGCCTATCTGCCCCAATCAAACGTCGATAATGCACATTTTCTTCACTAATAAGCTCTTTGTGAAGTTGGTAACGGGTCATCTGGTGATCATCAACAATCAAGTTACGTAGGCCCACAACTTGCACGGAATCCACCATGGCCATCACGAGGTACATCCACTACCTTTTCAATAAATCCATGCATCCAATGTGGGATTTGGTCTTTGTGTGGTATGTGGACATTAACTGGAATTGGCCTAGGAGGATTAAGATAAATGTTGCTTTTCTGTGCACTCTTTCTACCTGTCCTTGTTGAATTTGTCTGTGAATCATGTGTCTGTTGATCCTGGGAGTCAACAATCTCCTAGAACGAAAGCAGTTGCTTTGTCGATTGAATAATATATTTATTTTTCTTTGAGGTTTCTTTAGTGGTGACCTTTTTTGGCAGTGGACATAGAGGTTGTCTCCGATACATTCATGTTGTAATCAGCGTCCTTGAACCAAACCTACAATGTGTTAAAAAATCTGTTGTTGAAATTAGACATTACTGATGTTTTGATTTCACATATTCAATTTAGCATCAAACACTTGATATGTAAACACTGAAAAACATTTACCCTAGCACTACATTTGGAAAGAAATTTTGTGGTTCAAATGTGCACATTTATTCAAACGTGTAAACATTCAATTTTACTAAACTAAACGAGACATTTCTTAGTAGGACTAAGATAATGAGGCAATCAAATTTAGTAACCATGTGATGTTTCTTTTGGTAATAATTTGTAGCTAGGTTCCAGGACATTTCTTAGTAGAACCCAAATTAGACATGCAATTTTTCATTCACAAAATGTTATAAATAATAAACACCGAGCAGAACTACATAAGCAATATTCATCCAAAAACTATAATCATGTTCCTCAAGCTTGTGTTTATGTTGTTTTTTCTTGTTACATTGATAACAAGTAAAGATAACAGTTTCATCTATAACGGATTCCAATCATCACATTTATATTTTGATGGTATTGCTGAGTTAACCTCAACTGGCTTACTAAGACTCACCAATGATACCAAACTAGAAAAAGCACATGCTTTCTATTCAAATCCAATAGTTTTCAAAAACACATCCAATGGAAGTGTTTCTTCTTTCTTAACTGCTTTTGTATTTGCCATAAGACCTCAATATCCAACTCTTAGTGGCCATGGAATTGTTTTTGTTGTATCTCCTACAAAAAGGCTACCAAATTCACTACCAAGTCAATACCTTGGTCTCTTTAACAAATCCAACAATGGAAAACCAACACAGCCTTCCTATGAAGGTATGGATTGAATATGATGGAGCGAAGAAAAAGAATGATGTTACTTTAGCTCCAATTACTATGAATTATTATTATCGTTTTGATGTTGTAAAACCAACACAGCCTTCGTTATCAGTGACAAACGATCTTTCTCCAATTCTTAAAAATAGTATGTATGTTGGATTTTCATCAGCTACGGGTGAAAATCTAACTTCTCATTATGTTCTTGGTTGGAGTTTTAAGGTTAATGTGTCAAGCTCAACACCTTGAAATCTCTGAACTTCCTAAGCTACCAGTATTTGCTGAGAAAAAAAGGTCGAAATTTTTAACTGTTGGGTTGCTTTTGATTTTGCTAAGTTTGGTATTCATGATAACTTTAGGGGATATGTATTATATCAAACGGAAGAAGTTTGCTGAGATTCTTGAAGATTGGGAACAAGAATATGGCCCACATAGATTTAAGTTCAAAGATCTATACTTTGCCACAAAGGGTTTCGGGGAAAAGGGGCTATTGGGAGTTGGTAGATTTGGTACAGTCTACAAAGGTGTGATAACAAGTTCAAAAGTTGTGGTTGCTGTGAAAAGGGTGCCTTATGAATCAAGACAAGGGATAAGGGAATTCGTGTCAGAAATTGTTAGTATCGGTCGTCTTCGGCACAGGAATCTTGTTCAACTTTATGGCTATTGCAGGCAAAAAAGCGAGTTACTTTTGGTTTATGATTTTATGCCGAATGGAAGTTTAGACAACTATCTCTACAACCAACCAAAAGTGAGGTTGAATTGGAGTCAAAGATTTAGAATCATCAAAGGTGCTGCTTCTGGTGTGGTTTATCTTCATGAAGAATGGGAGAAAATTGTTATCCATAGAGACATAAAAGCTAGTAATGTGTTGTTAGATTCTGAATTTAATGCTAGATTGAGAGATTTTGGTCTTTCAAGGTTGTATGATCATGGTGCCGATCCTCACACAACTCATTTGGCTGGAACTATTGGTTATCTTGCTCCTGAACAAATTAGAACAGGTAAGGCTACTACATTTTCTGATGTGTTTTCGTTTGGTGCATTTCTTCTCGAGGTTGTTTGTGGTAGGAGGCATGTAGGTCGTGTAGGAGAATATGAGAGTCTAATTCTAGTTGATTGTGTGTTTGAATGTTGGAAAAGAGATGATATTCTTGAGGCAAAAGATGTAAATTTGGGGACAGATTATGTGTCTGAAGAGGTTGAGTTGGTGTTGAAACTTGGATTGTTGTGTTCTCATTCAGAGCCTTTGGCTAGACCAAGTATGAGGAAAGTTGTGCAGTATATGGAGAGGGATGTACCTTTTCCTGAATTGTCTTCGCTTAGTTTATCTTCTTTTGGTTTAACTTTTGGTTACCAAGAATGTGTTGAGGACAAGACAATGCCGTATACTTCCGTGTCTATTGTTGAATCCGTTCTCTCCGGTGGTCGTTCATTTTAAAACGTACATGAAATTGATGCTTAATTGGTGCATTTTGATTTTGTAATGTGTTAGATTTTGATAAAATGGATTAAAGAGAGTTTGTTATTGAAAAGTGAAATCATGTTTGAGTAAGTAGTTTAATAGATACATGAAAGCTTTTACTCATTAAACTTTTTGTTTCTGATTTTGCATATACTTTATTGTTTCCAAGTTTGTATCTATTTTGAGCGGAAAAAGATACATAGACCACTCATTTCTATACACCCCTTTGTACAACTGTTGATGTGGCAGGGGTAGATTGATAATTTCACGCGCTAGGGATAGTTTTGTAGTTTTTACGATCTCTTCCTCTTCTCTGTTCACAGATTTGTTCTCTATCCGTCTCTATCCCACTCTTCCATTTCTCTCCCTCAACCGGACGGCTCTCTCTCTCTCCCTCAACCAACACACGATCTCCACTCACCGCCATGTCTCCTTCTGTGATCTCCTCCCACTGCCTCGTCCCCTTTCAGCCACTCTCAAGTCACAACAACCGTCGGCACACAGTCACCGCCGTGTCAGAGTCTCAATCGCGACCTTGCTCCCTCATTCAAATCGTTGGAAATCTCTGTGACAATCCAGTCGAAAATTGAATCTCTCTTTGAAGGTGATGTTTATATCAAATTTTTCATTACATTTTGTGATGATGCTTTGTATTTATGGTTTAGGGTTCTGTTTTAAATTTTTGTTTCCAAAATTTATATTTGTTTTGAAATTAGTTGTAAAACCATGTATCCAGACCTGGTAAAAACTGACATTTGCTTTGAAATTAGTTTACCCGTTTTGAAATTGCTATTCAAAATAATTGTTTAAAGTAATTAGAAATCCATGGTGAAAAAATGAATCATAAAAATGACTCATATAAGTGTGTTATCTAGGTTTTTTTAACCCTTCTCATATGTAGTTTGTGCTTGTTGTTTGTTATATGATGATAACTAAAATCCATCTATCCAACTTTATATTGAAATCAATGGCTATCATGCAAGTCTCTACCGAAAGTACATGCTTTGAGTTTCTATGGAAATTTTCACCAGCAATTGAAATGTGCAATTGAAATGTGTGATGTTAGTAATCTAGAATTTATCATCTACTTGGCTTTAATAAGATGCTTTGGCTTGTTGCATAAATGTTTGACTTTAAAAATTGTTGATTGAAATACTTGTATGTTTGATAAAAACAGGCCATTTGTTCATTGGATATTTTTGTTGTATTAGTGTGGAAGAAACCCATGACAGAGCACAAGCCTTGCCATTGCATATCAATTTTATTACACATTAATAGAAACTCATCTTGCTTGATGTTATGATATTTATGTAATGGATATAGGCATTGAGTGGTGGAATTGGTTGGAAGAGTGAAATGGCTAGTCCATCTTTTTGTGTGTTGAACTTATAGTGTATTAGTGTATTGATTTGGGACAGATAAAGAACATGAAATGAGACTGCCCGAAAATCCATTTTATGAGCAGATGGCTGCTGAGTTTTCCAAGTACCAAATCTCAGTAAATGTGTATGCATTCAGTGATAAGTACACTGACATAGCCTCCTTAGGTATTTTATTTTCCTTCAATTTCTATGTATTTCGTTATGCCATTCTATTTTTAAACCTGTTACTCTTGATTAGAATCTGGAAGATTTCTGATTGATATATTTGATGATTCTTCAGTTGTGGCAGTGTTTTATGATGACTTGATGACATGAGTTTATGGGCTTCAACTATGATTTGATTATAAACTGATACTCTAACTCATGGATCTATTTGACTATGAACTGGTCTGTAGTTGTTCAAAAAGAATTCACAAGTTATGTGTTGATTGTAGTAGTTATATTTGTAGACAATCAATGTATCCCCGTGTCCCGATGTAATTCTGTCAGCATTTGCGGTCTTCTAAGCATATAGTCTTGCGTGTTGATGATCTTATACTTGAAGTAAATTATGTTTTTTTTCTTGTCTGTGTAGGAACTCTAGCAAAGTACATTGCTGGTCAAGTGTATTATTATCTAGCTTTCCAATCAGCCGTTCATGGGGAGAAATTGAGTCATGAATTAAGGAGAGACCTCACAAGAGAGACTGCATGGGAAGCATGGATCATATGAATTGCAGAGATACTTAGTAACTAGTTATCTATGCTGGATTGATGGAGTTTTTCGGTGATTAATGATGACCTAGCTGTCTACAAGGCCAAATAAATTTGCAAAGCATGGATCACAAATTGAATAACATCTATGTTTTTCTTGAGCATGAGGATTTAATTTCTGTAGATAATATTCATTGCTACAATTAATTTGAAATGTTGTTAGGTGTTTCTATAGAATTGGTTTATGCAAGGTAGAGGTTGAAGTAGCTTTGCAAACAATGGTGTTAGTTTAAGTACTTGTCTTGTGGTGTTTTAGCATTACATGTGTACTAGAGGTTACTTCTATATGGTGTATTAGCATACTAGAAAGTGTAACCATGTATTATTAGCTCAAATTAGGAGCTTGTTTAATGACATACTTAGTAAACAGTCTCAATCAGTAAATAGTCCTATTATTTTTCTAGTGCCTTTTAGGTTTATTTTAATGTTATGAGGTGGGTAAATAATCACAATCAATAATTTTATATATCAGTAGTGACCACTTTTGTGATTCTCTGTTTGTATGACACAAAACTAAGTTTGTCCATCTTAAAATTTTAGATAACCAAAACAATGAACAATGTGACCACAATTATTAAGAGGCGTCACCATTATTTTATCTAGGTTTTCAAAGTGTTCATCTTTATGCACAAACCTCGTATGAGATCAAAGACACATTTTAGACTCCAAGAAACATGGAGGGCCCATAAGTTTTACGATTTCTTATTTGTATGGCACAAAATTAAGTTTTTCTTGAAAACTAATAGTAGTTACACATTTGATAAATATTGGTTAAATGCTTCCTCGATTTGGTTAGTATTTGTAAAGTTTTTCAAACTTACAAGATACTTCACCTCCCACTTTATTAACATCAGTCTACTCACAAGTGTGTCAAAATATATTATCTTCCCTCATATCACGTGGAGGAATAATGAGAAAGACAAATTGGTTAGGGAAAGAAATTGTGGTTACGCATTTGATATTTAGTGGTTAACTACATCAGAAATATGGTTAGTTTTCCTAAAGACTGTCATGGATATAAAATAATTCACATAAGTCATGGTTAGCAGTCGTTAATCACTTATGTTAACGGTCCAACATACCTAGTCTAATTTGATCACTGCACTAAAAGTCTTTCCAACCACTTCTTTTACAATCTGCGAGTTTATCACGCCTAAAGACGGACAAGTTCTAATTTCTGAAAAAATAGTGGTCACGCACCTTAAAAAATGTGGTCACACAGACCATATATTTGGCTAGTTTATCTCTTCCAGGTATAAATAATCTTGTTTTAGGCGAATCGAACACATAATCTAATTTGATCGCTGCACTAAAAGTCTTTCCAACCATAAATAACTTATTTTACAGTATGCGAGTTTATCACGCCTAAAGACGGACAAGTTCTAATTTCTGAAAAAATAGTGGTCACGCACCTTAAAAAATGTGGTCACACAGACCATATATTTGGCTAGTTTATCTTTTCCAGGTATAAATAATCTTGTTTTAGGCGAATCAAACACATAATCTAATTTGATCACTGCACTAAAAGCCTTTTCAAACTCAGGTTTGGTAACATTTCACCAAATCCTGTCAAAGATGGATATTAGTTGCCCTTTAACTCATGCTAAAGTTATACATGCTAAGATTTCACCTGTCAATAAAGACACAAACATTATTTTATATCAAAGAACAAAACATAGGAGTTCAATGGTCTTTCTCTCCGACTCTGGGCTCTTGACGAACTGTTTGAGTCGTCCTCGTTGGATGAGGAGTTCAATGGTATCCTTCAGATGGACGCAGTCGTCAGTGACGTGACCATGACACTTGTGGAACCGACAATATTTTGTTTTGTTGACCCCCTTCCTCTCCTGAGACGGAGCCTTTGGTGGCTTGACGCCAGCTTCTGCTAGATCGGCTACTGCGATCTTGGCGAGGATTTTCTCCCTGGACAGTGCCAAGGTCGTATACTCGGTGAAGCGACCGTTGGGTCCTTTGCCTTCACGAGTTACTTTGCCTTCCTTCTTTTTCTCATGGAAGGGCTTTTTGGAGGATTCAGCAGCAGGCTCCTCCTTCCTGGTTTTGTTGAGGTTGTCCGCATACAGTTCTTCTTCATATGCGATGTATATTTTTGCGATCGCTAGGAACTCGTTGAGAGTCCTTGGGCGATCTATGCGGACAACCTTCTTGACGTCTGTGCCCTTGCGCAGACCCTTGGCAATGAGGTACCGCTTCATTGTTTCGTCAGCACCTCTTACCTGTACAACTTCTTTGTTGAACCTCTCGATGTAATCTCGGAGAGGTTCGCTCTTTCCTTGAACAATGGCTTCAAGGGATGCCACCATTTTTGGTTGTGTCCTTGAAGCGATGAAGTGGGTCGTGAACTCGTAGTAGAGGTCGCTTCATGAGTCAATGGAGTTTCTCCGCAAGTTCTTGAACCAGGTGACGGCTCCTCGTCGCAGTGTAGTGATGAAGAGTTTGCATTTTACGGCGCCTTGCACCGATCGGTATGTGAGAACTGCCTCAATGTTCTCGATGTGCTCATCTGGGTCGGTTGTCCCATCATATGAGTCCATCTGGGGAGGCTTCTCTAGTCCACAGGGGATATGAGCTTCTCGGACGCACCGTGTGATGGACCATAAGCATTACGGTCATTCCGAGCATCGCGAGTGTCCTCAGAGCTAGAAGAGGACCAAGAGCGTCTGTTGCGTCTTGGTGGGGATCTCCTTGGAGGGGATCGTCTAGGTGGAGATTGCCTCGGAGGGGATCGTCTGGGAGGAGACCGCCTTGGAGGAGTTCGTCCGGGTGATCTCCTTCTGACTGACCTCATGGTGTAACTTGGAGATCTGATGCTTACTGAATGCCGCGGGGATCTGGAACGTGAACGACGAGGGATACGAATCTCACTTCTCAGTTGGGAGTTGGCACCGTTGGCAGCCATGGTAAATTTTTGGAAAGCTTTGGTTTCTAGCTAGGTAAAAACGGGGAGAGCTTATATTTCCCACAAACGGTGCCACTTATCGTACCTGATCAGAAGGTGACTGCCGGTGCCTTGAATGCGGTGGTTTGAATGGTGGTAGAATGCTTCAAGAATACTTCTTGGAACGGAGGGGGGTGTGTTCTTCCAGTTGCTCCGACACTCAAGTCAGTAGAGATCAGAGAGTGAGGGTTTAGAGGAAGAGTTAGATTCTACCTTGGGGACTGCGATGAGTCCCCTATTTATAGAGGTGGAGGGCTGCAGAAATCGTGGGAAGTGTAACCGCCAGAGAGTTTATTGCGGGAACGTGCAGAGAGATGTTGTGGTTCGTTTGAACCAGTCTCGCTCGCTCCGTGCACCCCCCCCCCCCCCCCCCCCCTCGCGGGGAAGGGGTGTGTCGCAAGTAATTTTGCCAAACGTGGTGTTTGGGCCCAAGTAAATGGGCCAAAACTCCTTTTGGCCGGTCCAGAACACATTAATTATTGAATGTATCTAAAAAGTTTTTTTTTGCTTATAAATGTGATCGGATGGAGTATGTCTCTAGGAATCACATTGTCTTCTAAATAGGTGACTCCAAGGATCGAACTCATGTTCGTTTCCAGAGAGAGGGTTCCCAAAACCATGTTTGTATGCATTTTTATTGGTTACATACCAAACCAAATTTCACGGTGTCATTGTGTTCACGTTACAATTTTATTTATTTGAAGACATGCGACTGATATGCCTAAGACTTGGCTATTGTTGTTGGATTGGTTTGAGATGCTTTGTGCCATTAGATTTGATTGTTCTAGTGCTTCTGTTCATGTATAAATTTCACAATTGTGTTTTATTCTTTTGGTTTATAATTGTTTCTCATCTATATACATCAATCAATTCTGTTGTAAAAATGAAAGCGTCCCGCAAAAATGCTTTAATGCAAATTATAGTTGTTTCAAGTGCACTTACATACAAAAAATGGATGCTAAGGTTGAAGGGCTATCCAAAATTCAGGCTATTTAGATATAGACTTGATAACAAATGCTTGGCTTATTTGCCCTTTTAGAGATAGACCAAATGAAATTATTTTTAAGTTTTAACACAAAATAAGCTTTTAAAGAGAGGCAATTAGGTTAGACCAAAGTTTTAAAAAAGTTACATTAAGCTTAAATTAAAGGTTTAAACACAATAGACCAAACTCAATTTTTTTGTTTTAAAAATAGACCTAGTCTATTTAGCAAAGTCTAAACTATTCACCCCTCTAATTACAAAAATGATCAATTTTGGTTAGGGTAATGCTAATGCACATCCACCTTAATTTTAGAAGGTGTGTTAGCATCCTACACCTTTTTGTTTTGGACCAAAAATACCCTTTTCTCTTTCTTCAAATATGATTAAATACATGGCTTTAAAGTAATTTTTCAATCAACACCCAAAAGCTTCTCTCTTTCTCTCGAACAACAATCAGGAATGAAGAAAATCTTTGTTTTTCTACTTTTCTAGTTAATCTACTCTACACCAACATTTGTTATTAATCCATTAGCATCTTTTCCTTGACATACAAGATTTTTTTGTAAGAAGGATTTTGATAGAAACCAGTTTTTTGAATTTTGTAAACTCAATCTCATTTTTTCTTTTATAAAAAGCCAAACCGAATCTAATTTTATTTTTAACTAAAAAGCCTTATTGATAATTTGAAGAGATGTTCTTATCCATGAACTGGAACTCAAAGGCAATTGGAAGAAGGAGGATGGCGACATAAGTAAGAATATGAGCAGTTAACCTCTTGAGAGAAAGAGAGAAATTAGTGTCTTTTTGTTTTACTAGAGAGAGAAATTGATGGTTATAGATAAATAAAAGACTATAAAAGCCATGTATTTAATCACAATTGAAGAAAGAGAAAAGGGTATTTTTGGTCCAAAACAAAAAGGTGTAGGATGCTAACACACACCTTCTACAATTAAGGTGGGTGTGCATTAGCATTACCCTTTTGTTTATAAATACAAAATGATCAATTTTGTTTATAAATACAAAAAAGATCACTTGTTTTTGTCTAAAGTGACTCATAAAATAAAAGTAGCATCCCCTCAAATTTCACAACCCAAAATCATTTCTTCAAATGAACTTCTCGATGAAATAATTGCCTTCCAGAAAGGATTAACAGTGCAACTTGTTGCCCGATGGCCTTTTATTTTTGTATAAACTATAATAATCATATATAAATGAAATAATTTAGCATCAAAAATTTAATACGTAAACATTGAAAAACACTCGCCCACTCCAGTTGGAAAAAATTTGTGGTTCAAATGTGCACATTTATTCAAATGGTCCCAAATGAGAAATGCAAATTTTACTAAACTAAATGAGACATTTCTTAGTAGGACCCGAATGAGGAATACAATAGTAGGACCCAAATGAGGAATACAATTTTAGTCACCATTTGATGTTTCTTTTAGTAATAAGTCATAGCAAAGTTAGGTTCCGGGACATTTCTTAGCAGGAACCAAATGTGACTTGCAATTTTTTCTTCACTTAGGACAAAATCTTATAAATAATAATCACTCAATAGAACTACAGAAGCATTGTTCATTCACAAACTGTAATCATGTTCCTCAAACTTGTGTTCATGTTGTTTTATCTTGTTACATTGCTAGCAAGTGAAGACAACAGTTTCATCTATAAATACAATGGATTCCAATCATCAAATTTATATCTTGATGGTATTGCTGAGTTAACCTCAACTGGCTTACTAAGACTCACCAATGATACAAAACAAGAAAAAGGACAAGCTTTCTATCCAAATCCTATAGTTTTCAAAAACACTTCCGGCGGAAGTGTTTCTTCTTTCTCAACTACTTTTGTATTTGCCATAAAATCTTCATATCCAACTATTAGTGGCCATGGAATTGTTTTCGTTATTTCTCCTACAAAAGGGATACCAAATTCACTACCAAGTCAATACCTCGGTCTCTTTGACAAATCCAACATTGGAAACGGTGGCAACCATGTTTTTGGTGTTGAACTTGATACTCTTCTAAGTAGTGAGTTTGATGATATCAATGATAACCATGTTGGTATTGATATCAATGATTTGAAATCAGCTAATTCAACTCCTGCAGGATATTATGATGATTATGGTCAATTCAGGAATTTATCCCTCTCCAGTGGATATCCTATGCAAGTATGGATTGAATATGATGGAGTGAAGAAAAAGATTGATGTTACTTTAGCTCCAATTAGTGTTGGTTTTAATGTTGTCAAACCAACACGACCTTTGTTATCAATAACCAAAGATCTTTCTCCAATTCTTCACAGTAGTATGTATGTTGGATTCTCATCTTCAACAGGGTCAATCCTATCTTCTCATTATGTTCTTAGTTGGAGTTTTAAGGTTAATGGTCAAGCTCAAAACCTAGTAATCTCTGAACTTCCTGAGCTAACAGCATTTGCTGAGAAAAAAAAGTCAAAACTTTTAACTGTTGGGTTGCCTTTGATTTTGCTAAGTTTGGTATTCATGATAACTTTAGGGGTTATTTATTATATCCATCGGAAGAAGTTTGCTGAGATTCTTGAAGATTGGGAACAAGAATATGGCCCACATAGATTTAAGTTCAAAGATCTATACTTTGCCACAAAGGGTTTCAGGGAAAAGGGGCTATTGGGAGTTGGTGGATTTGGTAGAGTCTACAAAGGTGTGATACCGAGTTCCAAACTTGAGGTTGCTGTGAAAAGGGTGTCTCATGAATCAAGACAAGGAATGAGGGAATTTGTGTCGGAAATTGTTAGTATCGGTCGTCTTCGGCACAGGAATCTTGTCCAACTTTATGGCTATTGCAGGCGAAAAAGAGAGTTACTTTTGGTTTATGATTACATGCCAAATGGAAGTTTAGACAACTATCTATACAACGAACCAAAAGTGAGGTTGAATTGGAGTCGAAGACTTAGAATCATTAAAGGTGTTGCTTCAGGTGTGGTTTATCTTCATGAAGAATGGGAGAAAGTTGTAATTCATAGAGACATAAAAGCTAGTAACGTGTTGTTAGATTCTGAATTCAATGCTAGATTGGGAGATTTCGGTCTTTCAAGGCTGTATGACCATGGTGCAGATCCTCACACAACTCATTTGGCTGGAACTATTGGTTATCTTGCTCCTGAACAAATTAGAACAGGTAAGGCTACTAAATATTCAGATGTGTTTTCTTTTGGTGCATTTCTTCTCGAGGTTGTTTGTGGTAGGAGGCCTATAGGCCGTGTAGGAGAATATGAGAGTCTAATTCTAGTTGATTGTGTGTTTGAATGTTGGAAAAGAGGTGATATTCTTGAGGCAAAAGATGTAAATTTGGGGACAGATTATGTGTCTGAAGAGGTTGAATTGGTGTTGAAACTTGGATTGTTGTGTTCCCATTCAGAGCCTTTGGTAAGACCAAGTATGAGGCAAATTGTGCAGTATTTGGAGAGGGATATACCTTTGCCAGATTTGTCTTCGCTTAGTTTATCTTCTTCTGGTTTAACTTTTGGGTACCAGGAATTTGTTGAGGACAAGACATATACTTCTGTGTCTATTGCTGAGTCTGTTCTCTCTGGAGGTCGTTGATTTCAAAAGGCCCAAGAAATTGATGCTTAATTGGTCCATTTTGATTCTGCAATGTGTTAGATTTTGTTAAAATGGATTAAAGAGAGTTTGTTATCTGAAAAGTGAAACCATGTTTGAGTAAATAATTTAATAGATAGATGAAAGCATTTTCTCATTAAAAAAATTTGTTCTGATTTTGCATATTACCGTGTCCAAGTATGTATCTATTTTGAGTAGACGAAAGACTACAATTATTTTATCAGTAATATCACTGAGATTCAAAGGATAAAGAAAATACCTACAAAAGGCTTGGACAAGCTCATCATCTTTTCTCCTTGATTCGTTCTATTTTCTTGGACACTTCAGTAATTCTGCATATTCACATATAAGATTAAGTTATCAGGTTGCATAGAATAAGCCCTAAGATTGAACACATCATAATCACTATCATGGACGACTTAATACAATACCAACAAATGCAGTGATGAATTTCAAATTTTCCATTCATCATAATACGCATACTTCTAAAATGATCCCTGAAATTAAAAAATTTCAACCACATTAGTTTGTTTGAAACAATTTGAGAGTAAATTGACCAATGCCCTTGGTAAAGAATAGCTTTACCATTCTTGTAGAGAATTGATGTACCTGTAGCTGTGAGACGGTAAAAAATAGGATTCTAGGGACGAACCGATAAAATTCAAGTCTCAAGTGTAGGAATTTTAATGATTTAAAATAGAATTCAATAGGAAAGAGAAATCATATGAGAATAGTATTGAATGAGTTTTATGGTTTTAGAAAGAAGAAGATAATTGTTGAAATATTTGATTGATTACCAAATGAGGCACAATGCCTTCTTAAATACAACCATCAAGGCTAAAAGAGTAAAATGATTTAAAGTAAAACTAATACTTAAAATAAGCTAATTCATTAATACTTTATTCCTGTAACAATACCCTCCCCTTCAAACATACTTGTCCTCAAGGATGGATAATCACAACAAGTACCATGTTTAAGAGGCAAAGCTTTCCATTTGATTAGAACTTTAAGAGCAAAGACATTTCCCCAATTGATCATTTTCCGATGTAGAATAGCCATAACAGGGTCAATATTAGCAGCAAACTTCCAAATACCATGCTTAGGAAGCAAATTCCTCCATTTGAGCATAATTTAAGAAAAACGGAAACTATGATAAAGTGGTGGAAAAGAAAAGCAGAAGAACCAGAAAATTGAAAAGACAGTAAAGTTCTTGAAAAACAAAGTTATGTTATTAAGTTACTACTTTTTAAGGTTACTGATGAAATTTTGGGGCCTAACTCATCCTTACAAAACTAGCTTGTAAAGTGAGGAGTGTCTCCTCTTTATAAACTCTTCTCAAGAGTGCTATGTATCCGATGTGAGACTAAATCCACCCCTCAAAGCCAACACAATGAAGGTGTTGGAGGCTGCAATGAAGGCTAACAAAAGGCCGCAATTAAGGCGGCTAGGGGCAGACCGCAATTAAGACGGAATTTCCAACAGTTACCCTAAACCTCTGATTCTCTTAAAAAATTTCTACTTTGCAGAAAAATTGCTCAACAAATATGTTAAAATCTGTATTTTATAGCTGTCAATCCCGAGTAAATTGCCTCGTGATTTTACCTTCATCTCCCCGCAATTTGCCAGCACACATGACCGATGGAATAGGCTGACTTGAAATGGCCCATGATTTTCCCATAAAGAAAAATATGAAATTTTGACTCAAAACCAACATTATCTTTATCCATCCTTCTACAAAATATTAATTCGTCATTTTCTTAGCAGCCAACCAAATCATCGACTTAGATAATCAATCGTAACCGGTTAAATCCACACATGCAAGTGTGAAATTAAAAAAAAATGCTTTATTGTGAAATCAAGTTTGAGTAGATAATTTAATAGATACATGAAAGCTTTTTCTCATTAAACTTTTTTGTTCTGATTTTGTTCTATAATTATAATTCAATAATATCACAAAGATTCAAAGGGTTAATAAAGAAATAACCTGCAAAACCTTCAAATGCAATAAGTCAACCACTAATAACTTCAGGAATTCTGTTTGTGCTAAAGACTCGGACAAGCGCTTCACCTTTTCTCCTCCACTCATTCTATTTTCTTCGACATTTCATTAATTCTGCATATGCACATATAAGATTAAGTTATAAGGATGCATATAATGAGCCCTTAAACTGAACACTATCATGGACGACTTCATACGATACCAACAAATGCAGTGATGAATTTCAAATTTTCCATTCGTGATAATACTCATACTTCTAATTCTAAAATGATCCCTGAAATTTTAAAAAATCAACCACATTAGTATTTTGAAACAATTTAAGAGTGAATTAACCAAAGCCTTAAGTAAAGAATACCTTTACTATTCGTGTAGACAATAAGAACACAGCATTATAATCCAAATTGCATTTGAAGCTTTGAATACGTAAAGTTGTTGAAGCCCTGCTTATGGCAAAGAATAGCGTCAAAGTTGAAGATTGCTAACTTTTTCGGGGTTGAACTCATAATTGTCACGCATACGTAACTCAAGTTTTCCGGAAAATTTTATAAAATTTATTTTTTGTTGGGGAGAAGTAATAATTATGTCCACCGAAAAACTTAACTCAGTTTTCCGAAAAACTTTTAATTTTTTTTTTTGGGTAAAGTCAAATTACAAAAGGGTTATAATTGAAACTTTTATTTCTCAAAAAAAAAAATTTTGAAACTTTTATGGTTTATAAAGAGTGAAAGTATAAATGTAAGGGTAGAAGGTAAAAAAAGGAAATAGTTATTTTTTTTTAGAATAATATTTACCTTAGGTCATATTTTTGCTTTTAAGAGCATCTTCAATGTGGTCCTTACTTAACAAAGACTACTCTCTTTTAAGGATCTTCCATTGGAGAAATAAAAAATGAATCTTTACTAAGCAATGAGCCATTATATAAGGATTTTCTTTCTCTTGGGCAACTAACGGACTCCACGTTTAAAGAAACAATTAAATATGTACTACTTGGTCCTACTTGCAAAAAAAGTAATAATTTTTTTTTAATGATCTAAAGCCAGTGGAACTTATTTAAGTACTTTTCATTGGAGTCCTTATTAGTGTGTTGTCATTAGAGTCATTGAGTCCTTAATAGGTACTTTTATTAAAAAAATTATAAATAAGTGATGTGTACACATATGATCATTTAAAGAGTCCTTATTAGACCATATGAAACAGAGTAGTTGAAAGCCAGGCTAAACATGTTGAACCATTGCAAGAGGGTGTTGAAAATGATAGAAAAATGATATGGAGGTGAGAGGAGATGAAAGAAATGAACATGTTGAATTCTGACACGCTGGGGACACGTAGCTGCTTAGATTTTTATCATCTTAATAATTTGAACTCAATTATTTCATTGCAAATAAATATTTTTTACCAAAATTCATGATTTTTTTTTGTCTATAAGTAGAGACTTGGTTCATTTGATTTCAACACAGAAAAAAAAAACCAAATTTTTCACTATCTTAATCTTATTATTAGCATTCTATTAGCTTTTCTTTTGAAGTTTTAGTCTTTTTTTTAGTGAAATGGATCCCAATAATAATCATTTCAACACCCAGAATTCTTCTGATTACCCATTAAGCTACCAAAATTCCAACAATTATCAACATCCAAATCAATTTTCCAACCAACATCCTCAAAACATGCCTAATTTAGGTTTTCCATCAAATTCCAACCACCCATCTTCTAATCCAAACTTTAATCCATATTATAGATCTATGATGGGATATCCTTCTCAAACACCTCCATTTAATGGTTATATGCCAATGGTGAACGAAAATTTTCAGAGTATTGGTGCACTTGAATATTCTGAATTTTCAACACAAATAAATCGTGGTGGAATGACAAGAGCTAATGAAGTCACTCCAAATCCAGAAGATTCAACTCCTAAGAGCAAGAAAACCCAGCAACCAGCATGGAACACTGAATAAAATTTGGTGCTAATTAGTGGGTGGATTAAATATGGAACATGCAGTGTTGTCGGGAGAAACCAAACAGGTGAAGCATATTGGGGTAAAATTGCTAAGTATTGTAATGAGCATTGCTCATTCGATTCTTTGCGCGATGTAGTTGCATGCCGAAACCGTTTTAATTATATGAGCAAAATACTGAATAAATGGATTGGCGCTTATGAAGGCACTAAGCATTTGCAAGGAAGTGGTTGGTCGGAAACTGATGTTTTGGCAAAAGCGCAGGAATTATATGCATGTGGGAAGAATGTTCAATTTACTATAATGGAAGAATGGTACGCTCTCCGTGATCAACCACGTTATGGTAGTCAAGTAGGAGAAAATATTGGCTCAGGAAGTAGTGGATCTAAGAGATCTCACGACAGTGATGCATGTGGCTCAAACTCTGTAGGATCTAGTGCTTGTCAAATGGGTAGGGAGACAGCTAAAAAAAGGGTAAAAAGAAAAGCAAGGAAGCTGCCTTGGAGGAGGTGGAAAAGGAGTGGGTTGAATTCAAACAATTCAAGGAGAAAGAGCTTGAACAATTGAAAGAGTTAACCTTGGTGCAACAGGAGACTAAAAAATTGATGAAAGAAAAGACTGAAGCTAAGAAAATGAAACTGTATCTAAAGTTAAGTTCTGAAGAGCATCTCGATGACCGGAAGAAAGAGCTGTTGGAAAAGTTGGAGCGTGAGCTGTTTGGATATTAACTTCAATCAAATATTTGTTTGTATTCGTTCAAAATTGTCAGTGTTGTCTAGTCCCCTGTGTTTGCTTTAATAATTGTCAGTGGTGTCAAGTTTGTAGTGTTTGCTTTAATAATTATCTGTGACTTTTGGCTTTAATGTATGGGATATTGTGTTTGAACATGTACCACCCAATTTGAATCTAGTCCTTATCTGATAATTAATTCTATACAATAAGTTATTTCGAATCTGTCAGTGTCCACCACTCAATGTACTTATATATAGGGACTCATATCTACTTCCAATATCACAAATCTCATTCAATCTACTTCCAATATCACAAAAAACTATTCAATCTACTTCCAATATCACAAAAAACTATCAATGGATCCTTTTGATCTTGAAGCCTACAAACAAAAAGGTGATATTGAAGACACTTATATCGTCAACCGATTTATTCAGCGTCGAAAAAAATATTGGAAGATAGTACATCTCGTAGTAGAAAATATCTCAATAGAGATCATGCAGCGGAAAAGCAAAGACTAATTGACGACTACTTTGCCAATGAGCCTACATATGACGATGCAATGTTTCGTCGTCGGTACCGGATGCAAAAACACGCTTTCCTTCGAATCGTTGGATACCTTTCAAGTAGTGTTAACTACTTCACCCAGCGAGTTGATGCAGCCAATAAAGAAGGTATATCACCCTTAGCAAAATGTACCACAACAATGCGAATCTTAGCATATGGTGTGGCAACAGATGCGGTCGATGAATACATCAAAATAGGAGGTACTACAACATTGGAGTGCTTATGTAGATTCTGTAAAGGAATCATACGATTTTATGAGCAAGTGTACCTGAGAGCACCAACCCAAGATGACCTGCAAAGAATACTACATGTTAGTGAAATGCGGGGGTTCCCAGGGATGATCGGGAGTATTGACTGCATGCACTGGGAGTGGAAAAATTATCCTAAAGAATGGGAAGGTCAATTTACCAGGGGGGATAAGGAAACCACCACAGTTATTCTTGAAGCAGTTGCATCTCATGATCTATGGATCTGTCATGCCTTTTTTGGATGTCCGGGAACGTTGAACGATATAAACGTTTTAAACCGGTCACCAGTGTTTGATGATGTGGAAAAAGGAAAGGCTCTAAGGGGGAATTTCTTTGTGAATCAACGTCCCTATAATATGGCATACTATCTAGCTGATGGTATCTACCCTTCTTATCCAACTTTCGTCAAACCGATTAGACTTCCTCAAAGTGAACCCAATAAGTTATTTGCAAAACATCAGTAGGGATGTCGGAAGGACATTGAACGTGCATTTGGAGTGCTTCAAGCTCGATTTAAAATCATCCGTGAACCAGCTCACTTATGGGACATAGCCGATTTGGGTATCATCATGAGGTCACGCATCATATTACATAATATGATTGTTGAGGATGAACGAGATACATATGCTCAACGTTGGACTGATTTTGAGCAATCTGAGGGAAGTGGATCTAGTACACCATAACCATACTCGACCGAGGGGTTACCCTCTTTTGCAAATCATGTGTGTGCTAGATCCGAGTTGCGTGATCCAAATGTTCATCACGAATTGCAAGCAGATCTAGTGAAGCACATATAGACAAAGTTTGGAATGTTTCGTGATTGAAGATGATTTGTATCTTACTAAATAAATTACTTGTATGTTGTATGCTTAGTTTGTTGTCTTGCATTTTAAGTTATTTGTGCGCCGCGTGCTTAGTTTGTTGTATTGCATTTTAAGTTAAGAAAATAAAAATAAATTATTTAAATAAATTTTGTTTTTACAAACAAAAAAAATGTTAAGTGTTTTTTAATTTAATTATAATCGATAATTGTAATTTTATGTAATTATAAAAACAAAAATATAAAATTAAATAAGAATAAGAAATAAAAGGTGGTGGGGTAGAGTGTTGAATGAAAAACC
>Ga0228710_1002814_pt1 | contig 27638 bp, 9 predicted proteins | sample MedpolnodulmetaG_FD_177995 | JGI IMG/M metagenome (GOLD analysis project Ga0228710, IMG submission 177995) | Root nodule microbial communities from Medicago polymorpha collected in Santa Monica, California, United States - pink nodules | ecosystem: Host-associated > Plants > Roots > Nodule... | reverse complement strand
GCAAGAAAAAAAAAAGCGTGCAAAAAAAAAAAACAAGAACACTATATCCATTGATAGTGGAGGGACATGCACTAGAAGACCAAAAACTAAGAAAGTTGGCCATTTAGGTAAATAATACTCATATTAGGTCGAACTTGTAATTTTTTTTTTGTTTTAGGGTCAGAAAAAAAAAATATTCATTTGTACACTCAACCTATCATAGTTATCACTCTTCAATTTTGAAAGTTGTGTGGGGAAATTGCCATTGAAACCCATCAAAACACCAAGCAATTATTGTTGATTGTTTGCGCAACAAGGATTGGATACCAATCTATTGGAACTTGAGATTTGAGTGATAAGAAACTCTTAGATGAGAAACAATGCGAAAGTAAAGAGAATAGAGAGAATTATGAAAATTTGATTGTACACTTTATTTATTTGATTGATGACTCAAGTGTTTTTAATACAAAGTTATTACTTGAGTGACAAGCTAACTTGTAACAAACTATTAACAACTTCAACTAACTAATAACAATCTTAACAAACTAGCTTCTCATTTGAATTACACTTAACAGTATTTACTGTTAGTGTAAACAAAATTACAAATCATCAATCAAATAATATTATGTGTAACTTTTAAGTCTTTAAGATTAAATTAAGCAGCAAATAAAAAGTTAAAGTCGATAGATTATAAAAAAAATCGACAATTTATGATTAACTTGAAGTGAAAAAGTATTTACATTGACGTTATATATCAAAATTAAATTTGTACGAAGTAGTTGTATATGTTTATAACATATACATACAAGTTCCAGTTACCACAAAAAAATAAGAGTGGAAAAATGATGCATCTCCTCGAAAACGAATGCAATATTAACATTTGCCAAAGAAACTCTATTTTCAGTTTCTATATACGTATAAAGAAAAATGGGCATTTCGTACTATTTATATGCATATTTCAAGTTGCGAATATGTATGATGTATTGTTGTTATCAGCTTGATTCTATATGAGGCATTTCCGAGTTGACAGAAAATGAGACTTAAATGCTCTATTGTTTCTATTTGGACTCACATGAACTATATGTATATTATTAAGAAAACTATAAAACAATGCAGCCATATTTTGATACCTTTGGTACTATAAAGCTAAGAAGTCAAGGCCAAGACTTAAAGCACCTTTCAAACTTTCAACAGCCTTTTGCTTTGTGTTTCAGATTCAGAACAACTTTGCAAAAGATACTCAATCATGTATTTCAGTGAGAAACTAATTTTTAACACGGCTTTTCAAGTACAAAATAATTGTCATAATAATTAAATTCTTGGTTGGTTCACTAAATTATGAAATAGTTTTGAGATAACATGATAGCAATTTTATTTTTTTAAAATGTCTATTGATAGTATTAGTTTTATGCTAAGGTGAGAACTGACATGTTTAGAAATTCTAGTGTTTATCACACTATTTCACACTATTACTTAGATTCTTTTTTCTATAGCTTCCATATATAAGACTGTATAGCTAACACAAGTCAAAAACAAGAGTATTGTGCTCAATATATAATATATATAAATCAATAATCAAGGAAACGAAAGAAGTTCAAAACAATAGAATGAAAAATGAAAACACAAAAACTAACAAATATATATGTGAAAGAAAGTGAACTCATTAGGGTTTTGTTTGACTAACACAAAACTTCTATAGCATTTTTAAATTTACACCCCCCCATATACACAAATCCTTTATTGCATTTGCATTGCAAAATACCTAGACTCCTCAAAAGCAATAGCATCTTGTGGAATTGATCCTTGTTGGCAACAACCTTCATAGTCAGAAACCAAAGGTGAGTAAACCAAAGAGTTCATATCTCCCCAACTAGTGCTTTCTGTTGAAGTTGTTGTGATTGTGCTACCACCATTGCTCATGTCAATAGATTCCAGTCCATAAAAACCATCAATTGTTCTATCCATTATTTGTTGTTGGTTCACACATACAAGCTCACTTAAATCCCTTGGAAAATTTTCAAACCCTTGAAATATATGTGATGGTTGGCAATTTCCACCATTGTTAGTAATTGTATTACTTACCATGGAAAAAGGGTTTGGAATATTCATTAAGCTTGTGAAGGATGTTTGATTGTTCATATCATAATCAATTATGGATGAATTTGAAACTGGCATAGGATGAACAGAATACTCTGCAGGCCAATAAGGAGCTGAACTCATATTATTGACACCCGAAGCCGCCATCATCAAATTCTGATTTGTTTCTCTTTTCATCTCTTGTTTCATGTTGCTAATTCGGCGAGCTTGTGCTTGAGCTTGTTGCTCCTTCCTTTGTTTCCCAAGGAGCTTCTTCTTCAGCCTAGTGTTCCAGTAGTTCTTTATATCATTATCCGTTCGTCCCGGTAATTGTGCTGCTATGATAGACCACCTACATATACATATTCAAAGAAATTCTAAGCGATCAATTGGAGTCTACAAATTTATGGTACGTAAAGAATAACTAATTTGATTATTTCCAAGTAGATAGCTCGGTTGGTAAGCTGAAATTAAACAAAATTAGAACTTTTTCTAATTAATTATTAAGTTTAGGGTTCAAAATCAAGAAACTAAAATAACTATTGATTTACTAATACTTGCATATAACAACAACAAAAAAAAAATTAATTACCTGCTTCCGATGCTAACATAGAGGCTGCAAATAATGTCGTCTTCTTCTTCGGAGAAGCCACCATGTTTAATATTTGGTCTAAGATAATTTAACCATCTAAGACGACAGCTTTTCCCACATCTCTTAAGTCCTAGATCACACACATCCACAGAAATAAATAAAAAATAAGTTAAGATTTCAATATAAAGAATTTTTTTTGAAAGACAATATAAAGAATTTTGTGTTCTTAATATATACTTGTATTAATTAACTTAATCATTTGTGTGTGGAGAAATTAGAATTTTTTTTTTGAAATGTTGATATATTTTGATTGATGAATTATTCCATGTAGCATACCTATCTTTTGAGGTAGAGCAATCCAATTTCCACCAGTACCATTCTGTTCTATGTAAGACTTGAGTTTGGCATCTTCTTCAGGTGACCATGGACCTTTTTTGACATTGGCTTTGTCACAGCAAGGAGCTCTTCCCATGTTTGTTGGTATGAGTTTTCAAGTAAAGCCAACCTTTATTATGAGTTGATGATAATGATAATGATAATAATGATGTGTTTATATATATATAAAGAAGAGTGGGAGGAGGGGCAGAGAGAAATAACCTGGAGAAAGAGAGAGAAATTTGGTTTTGAAAAAGGTGTATGGAAAGAAAAAAGATGTTACTTTATGACTAAATAAATGGATAAATTGGAAATGCCAGTGTAATAGGCCAATGTTTTTCTAATTGTGTCCTTCTTAGTCCAGAATCTCTCAATCAATATTCAATATATCCTCTCTCTCTCTCTTATATTATTTTTAAAAAAATAGGAGGGGTATGAATTATTGTTGTGGATGGGGAATGGAGATGATGAACCTTTATGCATGGTGAAGGTAGTGTGGGACCAAATGGTAGTGGAAGGTTAAAGTGTGATTACTTCATTTGGTTGAATGGTTCTTTGCTATATAACATGCATAATGCCTAGAGGAGGAATCTCTTTTGTTACACATGAGATATGAATTGGTTGAGTCATCTACATGTCATATGAAACCTTCTCACCCGTCAAAAAGGTGAAAATAGAGACTAAACAAAAGTTTATTTTCTTTTACTTCTTAATTATTTACATTTTCTTTTTATAGTTGTCTATCCGTTTTTTTATTGGTAGTTGTCCTTCCTTTTTGTTTTATACAATCCCATTGTTTGTATATTAATTCCTCACCTTTAATGTTGTTTCTATTTGTAAGGAATAAAAAATAAATTTATTCTCTAAATTATCGCGCTCTTTTAAATTTGACCCGTAAATCATATAAATATAATAAAAATTAAAAAAGCTTTCGGTCTCTATAAATATATTAAATTTTGTTTTTAGTCTATTTGAAAAATTTCAACAAGTTTTAATCTCCAAAATATTTTCCATCACAACTTTTGATCTTTGTTTTTAAGTTAACTCATGTGTATCAATCACATATTTAATGGATTTCTACATAGATGAATTAAGTATTATAGTAATCTTTCCCACAAAAAATTAGAAATTTTTTAACAAAATATAAATGAAATATGGATTTTCAAGCATTAAAAACTAATTTGAAATATGAGTATGTTTGCATATTGAGTACAAGGAATAAAATAAAACTATTATTCAGTTTAATAAAAACTAATTTTGTCTTAAAAACTAATTTGAAATATGTGTGTATGTTTGTGTATCGTAATCTGTTTATTACGATATCAAAAATTAATAAACTGGTTAAAGTTGTGTCTTGAAATTTGACCAAAATAAAATTGTGTCTTGAAAATGGTTCTTAGCAATGATAATTTATAAAGGAGGTCAATTCTATTTTACAAATGGTGTATTATTGATCCAAGTGGATCGTCTTCTAAGAACTTACATATAGTGGGATTTGTAAGGTTTTTATTTTCTTTATTGACATATTTATCTTCTGTTTTATTTTCTTGTTTGTATTTGGGGTTTTGAATACCTTTTTTAACTCTAATTAATACTCATCACATCTTTTTCCTGCTTATAGAAGAAAATCTTAATAAAAAACGGAGTCTTGTTGATTGGTGCCCTCAAGGCAATAGTTAAGGAAATCAAAAGTAGTATATTTACATTGAATTCCACAATATTTTGACTTTTAAAAAATTAAATTTTTCACTTTTCACCATTTCACAATGCAATGTTTCTACAATCATTATCTAAGGGCCCTATTTAGCATTTTCCTAAAAAAAAAAAACATATGCTGCTAGAAACATATCTTACTATACTTTATCCCGAAAAAGACAAGACAACATTAATGAAGTATTCTACTGAATATGATAGTCAACAAGTAGGATTTCCACTATTACACGTATATACTGCTATTTGTTCAGGTTTTTTATAGGTGAAAGAGAAACGTTAATATGAATTACAAAATTGGAACACAGGACTAATTTTAATTTTTTTAGAAATTATAATTTTTTATTTTAAAAATATTTAAAGGTGACAGCTCGATGATGAGCTATGGGACACATAGAAGAAGGAATAATGAAAGTAATTTGAGGTTTGGTAATCTCCCCTATCCCTATTAACAATGATTATAACAATGGGTCCATTAAAAAAAACTTGATAGAAAAAAAATTAGGGCTAGGAGATGATGCTCTAGTTCAAAGAAGATTTTTATAGTTTCGAATTTTAAAAAAAACTTGATAGAACCCATACAATTTTTTAAAGAAATTGTGCTTTAAATAGTTCGTTATTATTTTGGCATAATAAACTTAAAAATGACAAATATTATTTTCAAACTTGGTCAATTGTTCTTTTCATTCTCACTTCTACATGTTTAAACTCTATGCTACTCTTTACATGTTTCCATCATTTAATTTGAGACTTTTGTTTTCCTTCACACACCATTCACGCTCAACACTATTTAACATATTTTTGTGCGATATATTCATTTTTATAAAATCAATTTGTAAGGTAGGGAGTGTTAATTTTCATAAATTATTTTTCAACATCTTACTATTTGAGTTCCTTTCATGAATCTTACTATTTGAGTTCCCTTCACTTATAAACATATGTTTATGTTATATCTCATTCAATGTGAGGGTTATAACACATTCTATCATGCCTAGGTCTAAACACGATAGGACACCAAAAAATAAAACATGATAGATTCTTGTACAACTTATAATTTGGGCTAGATATAACTCAACTCTAACAAAATCGGTAGTTCCTCGATTCTATTATAAGAGAAAATTAACTTTTTAAGTTCATTCAATAAATGATGTATTTAGTTTCTAATATATAGACCATATACATTGTATATTTATTGAATGAATCTAAAAAGGGAACTTTTTCTTATAATAGAGACTAGAGTAATATGTGATGTGAGGACTATTATCCCAACTTATAAACTTATGTTTCAATGTGAGATATACTAAGGTTTTTCTCGACATATGCTATCTACTTGGTATTTCAAAATACATTAATATAAGAAACACTAATTTCAGAAAGTATATTGCAATTTGCAAGTGATATATTTAAGTCATGTATTTGACTTTTGTTCCAAGCAGCTATACAATTATTACAGGTCATGCCATACATACTCTTATGCAAGAATGCCATTTTTATCACATATAGTTAGGCTGCTATTTCTTGTCATGATAGTCTTTAACAAAATTCATGAACTTGTCTTAATCAGGGAGGAGTTTTTATTTAAATGGAACAACCTGTACACTGCCAACAGAAAGAAAAATTTATGGAAATCAGAAAGAGAAAGAGAGAAAAAATAATTCATTTGTAAGGACCACATAAAGAAGCGTGTGTACGAATTTTGTTTTGTACAGTTTACACACCAACTCACTAATTATTATTTTATTCTCTATAGAATTCTAATTTTAAATAATTTTGTCTTAACCTTCAAATGTCCATAGAGATATTTTAGTGTTCGGTCGAAAAATAAACAAGTCTGCTGGTCACAAAAAAAAAATAGATAAGCAAGTTTGTTTAAAAATTGTTCCAACAAAAAATTGAATTTAAGCATTTTCGCTTAATTCGACTTTAGCTGAAATTCATTAACCACTTTAATTTAATTATTTGGTTAGTTATAAAAAGTTTTTTTTTTTTGGTCAGGTAGCCTAGTGGATAGAATTCACCTTATAAGGTGAATAAGTGGGGTGTCCGGAGTTCGAACTCCAGCCCTGCATATAATAATGCATTGTCCTACCAACTAAATTATGTCCACGGGACTTTGTGAAAAGGTTTGTTAATTAATAAAGAAAACAATTACATGTTTAGAAGGAGTAAAGGACACAAGTCAAACAAAACATTATTTAAAGCAAGAGTGTTGAATTTGATATGAGTTACTATATAAAATTGAGATTTGTAGAAGAAATGACAAAGTAGACAAACATTTCAACAAAAGTAAGGAAATGGTATTTGCGTTAGGCCACCGTCTCTGATTTGTTCTCACACTTTTACAATGTCTTTCCATGATAATAAAACTAACCATGGTTAACTAACTTTTTTTAGAAAGGTGAAAAATAAATTGAAAGGAAACTGAGGGACATTTTTTTTCCATGTTCTGCTTACGTATCATGGACCTAGTTAATAGGTATGAAAGTGTCTTTTTGACAAGGTCCTATGAAATTGTAACAGAATAATATACTACGGTTGAAGTTGAACATGTCGTCCAATACTTTTATGAAAGTGTAGCAGTAAATACTAAATATATAGTGTGTAAAGAATATACCCTCGATGTATCAAGTAAAGTAACGTTTCTTTAATCAGTACAGAAATTCTTAAGAGCAATCAGATTGTGAAGAACACCTGTGATATTCAAATTATCATTTACAGGCTAAAAAAACTATTATATGGACACTTAATGGCTACTTGTCATTTATACATGCTAGAAAAAACTCATGTTGGCAACTAAGATTAAAGAGAGAAGACAATGAAATTTGTCTCTAATCATATGAGACTTGAGCAATACTATCCAAGTCTACCTGAGAGCATTAAGGCAGAGAAAAAGAAGAAGAAGCATTTGAATAAAATGAAATCCGCTAACTTTAACTTGGTCGAAATGAGGACCCGTGCCCAAAAGGGTGCGTCCAAAGTTGCCTTGACTGCTACAAAATAGTTGGTTCTTTTGCAATAGAATAGTTAGGAATATCAATGTTTTTGTACTAACTTTCTTAGAGAGGATAGTCTTATAACAGTTGTTATCGTCAAGAATGGTCATAATTTGTCTAGCTTTTTTGTACAATGGTGGACTTAGCCACCTCTTTCCTTAGATTTGGTTTTTTTTATCACAAATTTTTCAATTTGTGACTTTGTTGTATTGGTTCAAGTTTAAGCGTCTCTTTTTTATATTTTAGTGTTTTGATCAAAAAGAGTACTTCAGTGAAGTTGAACTTAGAGATATATTCTTTTTTTATGGCTAATTTTAGTCACTAGCTTTTTTAATAATACTTTGTTATAGTTGATGTTTGATTTTATATATATATATATATGATTTTGCTTAAATGGACTTATAATTTCATGTTTATTAAAAAAAAGTATCCCGTCTATTTTTAAATTTTGAGATTTTAGTCCAGAGTTTCACAAGTTTTAGGGTTTTTCCCTAAAATACAATTGAAGACCTTTTTTATGACGTGTCATTTTTATTAGTTTCAAAATTATATTTGATAATCTATCATTGTTAATATGGATCAGAAACTCTGTTAAAACCTTTTTATTTGGTCATTGATCAAAATGTAGACATATTCTTTAGAAATTCGTTGTTGCTTATTTAAATCAGCAGCGGGACATCATAATAAATTAGCTTCAAATTGAATTGTGAGAAAAAAATCATGAAACTTGTGAAACAGTTGACTAAAATCCCAAATGAGAGAGAACTGAGATCATGTTTAAATTAAATTAAAATAGGGGATAAAAATGTATTTAAATCGAGATGAAATTAACCTATATAGGTTTCTTCAAAAACCTATATGTCGTACTACGTACGTACTCTCAGAGACAATCATCTTCAAAGTCAACAAAGTAATGAGAGTAATAGCTCTTCCATAAGTGATTAAGTCCACGATTACATTGTACTTATTCTCCATGTATTGGTTTCTTGCTTGTAAATTTTCAACTCTAGCTTGCAACTGTCGTTGTCTTTAATTAAGTTTCTAGAATATGTGCTAGTCAAAATGTGTTGCTCTTAATTTTTCTTTTTACCATTCAACTAACACGTCAAATCGGTAATCAACTTTGTCAAACATGCAAGATCTTGATCAAGTGTGAAGCTGAAAATTAATCCAAATGCATGAAGGGCTAATAAAGTCACGTAAAGAGTGCAATCCAGCAATGTCTCTACCTATGACAATTTCTAATAGTGTGCTACTAAAGCCTTATGTCAATTTACTAGGAAATGAAGTTAATGTTTTATAGTTGCAAAACACGCAAGTTGTATTTTTTTTCTTATTTATTTTCAAGCAATTAAACTTGAAGACATTATACATATATCTTTTATAAAATATCACACATAATTTGATGATAGATAAGTCTGAAATGAATTTATAATGAGTGAGATTCATTTGTATAAAAAAAATAAAAATTGGCACTGTTACTTTATAAGTTGGTTTTATAAAGATGAGTTATGTCCGATATAAAAATCAAATATGATGTCAAAGCTTATCAATTTGGATCACCCACCATTTATATTCATACACAAAGCTTAGTAGCGTTGGTCGTGGTGGAGGTATATTGGGAAGGAAAAAAAACATCAAGTTTCATGTTGAAAAAGATAAGGTTTCAAAAGAGTTTATAAAAAATGTCATCCCATATCTTATAAGACGATTTTGTAAGAATCAGTTAGACCTAATATAAAATCTAGTATGCATGAGTGCAAAAAATATATTAAACTAACTAGGTATATAACGCGTGCGTTGCACGGGTTTAATTAAAATACTACTTGCAATTTGCCCAAGAACCATACCCAAGTAATATTTTAAATTTGATTCATCAATTTTCCCACATTATCCATCTCACCTTAAAATGCATCGTATTGTTGTCAATCAAACCAATTGCTTAATTTCTTTATGTGACTTTGCGATAACAAAGCTCTAAAATGTTCTCTCTAATTGTTATGCATAGAACCTGAAAACAAAATTAAAAGAAAAAGAACATCAATCTTGTTAAAAAAATAATGTGCTCTCTCTAAAAATAAACACAGCAACAATCTTGTTAAGAAAATAACGTGCTCTTTCAATATATAATGATACAAAATTGAAGAGTATCATCCAAGAATTGATTGAAGAAAGTGATAAAGATGATCCAAAATCAAAACAATACCACCGAAATTTATACACAGAAGGATAGGACAATAGCCTTTAATTAAAATTATAACCAACCAATTTTCAACAAAAGTGTAGAAAAGTATTTGTTGTGAAATTGATATCAATAGAAGGCATGGTGGAAACATCCCGGGATTGAGTGAAAATGAATGTGGCGTAAGTTGTTGTTATAAAGGGTGAGTGGGAATTAAAAAAAAAGTACACTTTAAATTTTTCCATTTTGTAGGTTATAATTGAAGGAATGTTAAGAGATACATCCAATGATGATGGTGTAAGAAATTATGGAATATTTTAATAGTTTGTTAGGTGCATAAACCGTTACTATTAGATTCTTAAAACATGGCTATAGAAAAACAATGATGTTTATGTTCATTAACGTAACGTCTTTGTTATTTTTGTCTAGAGTGAGATCATAACCCATTGTATTCTAATGCATTGTACGATTGAGTTGGCATTATCGTGAAGAAAAAAATGTTAGAAGTTACATATTAGATTAGTTTATTAGATAGAATAATTAGATAATAGAAATTAAGCCTTTTTTAGAGGTGCCACATAGGCACAATCCTAGCATTAGAGTGAGTCAAATTTAGTTTACAAAGAGAATAAGATATAGATGGATAGATAGATAGATAGATGTGACACCCATCTTGTTCCTCAGCTCCTCAAACTTGTCATGCTTCACAAATTTTGTTGCGACGTTTGCTTCATATATAACAGTAGGACAATGTAGCGGTTTCAGTCTCCCTTTACTTACTTGATCTCTAGTACAGTGATTCCTTGTCTCAATGTGTTTACGGTAAAATGTCACAATATTTTTTTAGATAGGTAAAGTTTCATAGTGTTTAATTTAAGTTTAACAATTAGATTGGAGAAAAATATGACAACTTATAATTTTTTTTCTTGATTTGCATTGTATTTCAAATGGTTCAAGTAAAAAATAATAATTTATTTAATATGGTTCCTAATCTTCACATATTCTTTTCCCATAACTTATAATATATTAAAATAGACCCCCAAAATTATTTGTTTACAACTCATCAATTATACGCTACATAATTACCTCACATCCTCCTCTAATCCAACACTGCACTCCAAAAAAATCATTCCCAACACTTCTTTTAATTCATTTCTCATTCTCATTTTCTTTCTTTTTCACTAACTCTTTCTCACATTTTCTAGTCTCTACGCCTTTTTTAATGGAGGATAAATAATAACTACAAATATATTAACAAAGGATGATAAGTTTTGTAACTTAAAATTACTTGCATTGTTATGATTATTAGATCAGATTAGATAGATTAGATAGAATGAGAAAGGATGAGAAGTTATACTATATGGGAGAATGTTTTTTTTAGAGGTGACACATATGCATAACCATAGCTTAAGAATAATGAGTTAAATTTAATTTATGAGAAGATCTTTAAGGTACCATATCATCACAATACTAGATCAAGAGTAACTCAAATTTACTTTACAATATAAATATAAAAAACAAATATATAATTGATATTTTTTTTTAAGTAAAATATATAATTGATATAAACACTTATACATTCAACCTTAACCTCATACTTTCAAATATATAAAATCCAAATAAACTTTATTAAATTAAATCTAAAAATATTGCTAATAAATTTATTAAACCTTAATTAAAAGAAAACAACTAAATGGCAATAAAGTCATTTAATTATCCTTAAAATAAAGTAATAATAAAACTTCATCAAAAGAATGTGAGTATAGTTAGACAATTTCATAAGATGCACCCAAATTTACTCTTAATTGTAGGAAACTCAATTGATGGAAAGTATGAAGGTGAGCCAATTCCATGGTGAAGGGTTAAATTTCCATGTAAATCATCAAAACATGATTTTGACTCTCCAATTTCACGAAGATCAAGAACATTCCATTAGAATTTTGAAAAGATGTGTGCTTCTACAATTAGTTACCTAGGCCTTGAATAGATGTGTGCTTCTACAATTAGTTACCTAGGATACTTGATCTTATAAGAAACTATTCAATTAAAAATATAATAAGAGTATTTTCTTGTATTACAAAGACACGAATACTTGATCAAATTAAACTAACACTTATGGATAAAGATTCTTACTTTCTCTTGTTCGACCCTTTAGGATTTTTGGTGTTGAGAGTTTTGAGTTTCTTGTAATCTTCCTCCATCTTATGGCAATTAGTTGAGAAGGAAAATTATAGCAACAACCATATGTTGGCTTGAAATAAAAATGAATAAAAAAATATTCATTTTTTATGCATTTTTAATATGTTTCCTTCCACATGTTTAGTGAACTCTTAATCTCATAAAATTGTTAAATAAAAAATAATAATGAAAAAATATTTTAATTTCAATGAAAAAATAGAACCACCATTTCATATATGAAGTGTCCTTTCAACAAAACTCTCCCTTTTCCCGAAACCTGTGTATTTGAAATCAAAGAAAAAATATCCATTAGAGAATACGAAAATTATAGAAATAGAAAAACACACACACAAAGTTTGAAGAGAAAATCAAAACTATCAAAAAATGAAATGGAAGAAGAAATGAAAAGGATAACATAAGCAACATATATACAAGCTTAGAAAAAAATGAGGAGCTTTATAGCAAACTTCTTTGTGTAAGAGGATTGATTAACAATATGAATAATTTTAAAATGTAATCTCTCAATATTAATAAAATGGATTATAATGCATTCATTGTGTAACTTGCAAGAAGTGAAGTAAATGGAGTGTTTTTGCAACTGATGGGAAATGAAAGATAGATAGCAAGGAATGGCTAGTAAATAATCAAGAACAAAAGAGAGCTACATGGCATAAGAATGAGAGATTAGTTAGAAAGATGGGGCATTAGTAAGGTGACACATAGGCAAAATGTAGCTTAGAATATATGTATATAGAGACTGTGAGAAGGCCGAAATACTGCACACACTACTTCTTCAACAAAGGATAACACCTCCGACCCTCCAACGGTCAGAAACTTAGGATTCCCCGAATGGATAACACCTCCGACCATCAATTGCATCCAACGGTTAGAGAAATTTGTCGTTCATAACGACCTACCAACGATCATCTTTGTAATCATCCACTGGTTGTATAAAAAAGTTCACGAGCCACAACTCAAGGTACACACTATCTATCCTTTAAACTTTATCACTGTTTGCTCTCTTATTGACTTGAGCGTCAGAGTGTTTGTAGATATCCTCCTCAACTCACATCACGACGGTTGCTGCTCATCGATGCCGGTATTCTTATCACTAGAGATTAGTGTTATATTTCCACATTAGGGATTATGTTTACGTTTTCTTATATGAAATTGACGTATGTCCTCGTATGTACTCAAAGAGCCTTTCACAAGTAACCAAAAAAAGAGCCTTTCACACGTGATGAATCAATCAACTAGCTAGTAAGTCCACGGTTATATTGTACTTATTCTCCCCAATTTCATTTTTGTTGTTTCTTTTCTTGCTTGTAAACTTTCAACTCTAACTTGTAGCGTGGTTGCCTTTAATTAAGTTTCTAGAATATCTGCTGCTTTTACATACTGTGTCGCTCTTTAATTTTTTTACCACGTCAATTCGGTAATCAACTTTGTCAAACATGCATGATCAAGTGTGAAGCTGATATATAATTAATCCAAATGCATAGAAGGGCTAATAAAGTCAAATAAAATAGTGGAATCCAGCGATGTTTCTACCTATGAATATTTCTATCTAATTGTGTGCTCCGCTACTAAACTTTATGCATATAATTACTATAGGCTATAGCGAATGAAGTTTATGTTTTAATTTGCAAATCACGCATGTTAATATATTGTTGTGTACGGGGTACCCCTCTATTTTCAAGTAATTAAATTTGAAACATTATACTTATGCCTTTTATAAAATGTCACATCAGCTCCGTAATACAACTTAACTAACAATACCGATATTGTTAGGTTGCACACATTTACCAAAGTTCAATCTAGGATATCACAACTAGTGTTTTCGGTTTGTCTACAAATTCAAAAAACAAATGTCATGAGATAAAAGTGTCAACTCTTTTCCATTCTTTTTTTTATGAATCAGGTATCATCTGCGAGCAACTGTAAAGACTAATCTCTCGAGTCTGATAGAGCCGTAATGAATGATAAAACTATCCTTCCATTCCGATTTTGTGCATTGTTAAATCATTAAATATCTAATTAGAATCAGTAATTCTTAAACTACAAAAGTAATTTTGGGGATATGTGATGTGTAAACCGTTCAAATTATGTAAGCATGACAGAAGCTGATTATAGCAAACCAATAGTGTTGTTGAGAAGAAAAAGAAGCAGTGAATCTTCTGTGTCATTTCAGGATCCACTTAAGAGGTTGTTGTCACGGGTCAGCAACGCGGTTTCTTTTTTTCTCCTGGTCCTGGTTGCTTTTGAGGGAGTCAGAAAGTGTAAAAATGAAGATGAAGTAGCAGAGGTCAAAAAGAAAAGAGCATATAAGACAAAGCTTCAGATATATATTTACAATTTCCAAATGGAAATTCTTGTTTTTCTAAGTTAAAGTAATGAAAATTCTATCCACATTTTGTTAGTGGCATACTCTGCGGGCAAGGTGACACCTGTCATTTGTTATGTAGAACTTATTATTATAGATAGATGGGAAACTGATTCTTGATTGTCTGCGTTTTATTCTATTCTATGAGTGGAATTTATGAGATTGATTAATTATTATCATTAGTGTAGAGCAAGATAAAACATTTCATTTGCAAGTCTTAATCTTCATACAACTAAAGATAATTGTAATTGAGGCACCATCAATAGTGTTAAGCTGCATAACTTCCAATCGTAATTGAGGCACCATCAATAGTGTTAAGCTGCATAACTTCCAATCAGTAATGAACATTTCCAATAGTGTTGTTTATATACTGTATTTGTATCTGCTTGGAGCTAATTGTCAGAAGCCTTAAGGAAATTTCGTGATTCTGTCAGGGACCTAACTAATAGTAAGTATGCACAGTCAAGGATTTAGCTGATAGTAAGTATGCACAGGGACCTTGGTGAAATTTCGTGTTTACTGTTAAGGATTTGAGATTCAATTTGAGGATATAAATTTTCGGTTCAGGGACCAAAGTGATCATTTTTTACTTTCACTTTAGTCCCTATGACATGTCATACTTTTCGTCAGCATAAAACGTGTGTCACATCATCACTTAACAAAAAATTTTAACGGCATGGACTAAAATGATAACAGAAGTGTAGAGTCATGAACTTATTTATCTTTAATCATGAATCAGTAACATTTGACAGCGAGGTGCAGAGTCAAGGACTAAAGTGATTATTTGCTCTGAATAAATCTTCTAAATAATGCCAAGCTTACGGTAACTACTACAATTCATGGAACAAAAGAGCTTGACAGCTGGTCATAGAAATTGGAAGGTGCTAACAAAGCCTTCCTGCTACCCAAAAATAAGACCACCAAATGTTAGCTACCATTACGAAAATGTGATCATTAGCTAATACATTTCAAAAGTTTGACTTTTTTATCAAATAAAAATATTGCAAGTAGTAATTTAGACAGTCAACCCCAAGAACATTAAATTTTAAATTTCATATCCACCAACCATTAGACTAGCACCCTACTACCCTAGGCTCTAGCAGCAAAGTTAAAGCCAAAAAAATCATAAACCAAAAGAGGCTAAATGCATGCTTGAAATCCCAATGAATTAAACTAAATCAAAATAGCATTATTTTGTTGAAGCTCTAAAAGTAGCTTTTATCCAAATCATGGTGGAACACCGTGATTCCAACGAACTCTAAATCCAAACATGCACTAAATAAAAGAGGTAAAGTCATACTCTTCAATACATTGTTCCGTCACCTAATTGTATTTCAAATTCAACACTATTTTCGCAACTCGACTAACTTATCTCGTGAACAATGCTAGGCTCGTCGTAATAAGTAGGGAATTTGAACCTTTATCCACGTCTTTTTTACCCCTCTACTCCCCATAAAAAAAATAGTCAAAACAACGACAGAATGAACATGCAGAATTATTTTTTTATGTGCTGCTCGCTACATGGTGCATTAAATAAATAACAATACACACACCACAGTACTATCTACAGCACCCCCATCAAATATTAAAGCTAACAAACTTCTAGAACTTGGACATTCAATAAGATAAAGATTTCAGCAAAAGATGCAGTGCAGGCATTTTTTAGTGTTCTTATCTCAGCTCAACAGTCCAATTCATGTCATCCTCTGCAAGACCCATCTGTAGTCTGGTAAGGCCAGTATAAAGTTGCTGTGAAACTGCTCCAACACCATCTCCATAAGATTTCCTACACAAATGTCGAAGAAAAAATTTCAACCATTAATTCAAAATAACTTTATAGTCAATGACAGGAGTCATTTGTTAATGCACCAAATACAAATTGTCTTCTGTAATTACTATGACATACTTTTCACCAAGATATGTAATACTGCCAACAGGTGATACAACCACAGCTGTTCCTGTGCAGAAGACCTCGTCTGCCTCGAGCAATTCTTCCACCGCCACTAATCGCTCCTCAACCTGCAGAGATTAACATGTAAGATTACTTTGGCCTAAAACCAATAAGAAACAAGACGTTAAGTTAACTTTAGTCTGAATACAAAACGGTGATCTCAATTTAGTTAAGTGTTTTCTGGGAAAATTCATCGCAGGATTGCTGTTACTAAAAATGGAATTGAAGAAAAACTTGGCAAGAATCATTGATTAATTAGGAACCAAATAAATAGAGATTAAGATATATAGGTGAAAAACACTTGAACAAAGAGCAACCTAACATAGGAAGTGTGAGAGTATTTTACATGACAAAACAATTGATCTACACATGATATTTGCAAAGTGTTGAATTAATAACAGAGATCATGTCAAACAAATAATATCATTGATTCCTCGTTAAGGGATTGAACAGAAAAAGAGAAAAATCAAAATAAAGAATTGAAGATTGAGAGCTTCCTAAGATGCAAGATTTTCCAACCACGCCAGACATTTATTACTTAATGTCTATTGTCTAGGGATCAAAAACCCATATTTACTTCTATTTTTCAAAATTAATTTGAAAAGCACAGCTTAGGAAGAAGTGAAATGTAAAGAACACTATATTAGACACAAGACAATCCTTGACTAAAAATCTAGTACCTCGAACCCTTGGCTTCGAGCAACGTCAATTATACTTTTTCGAGTAATGCCAGGCAGGATAGTCCCTTTGATGGATGGAGTTGAAATAATGTTACCCTGAAAGCATATGGAAATTAGGACAGCATAATGCAGTAATCTCTAATGAAATAGCATGCCAAAACAGTATATATAAACTTTTGCATGGGGAAAGGAAGTTATTGAATACACAATAGTAACAATGAAGTTACACCAGAATACAGGATGAGGAAAACATGTGACAATACGTGATTTAGAATCTTCATCATCATCTGGACACAAACGATGCCAGATTAACAAATCTATTGACATTAGTGTTACGAGCCAAAGATTAAACCTACCAGGCTAGCAGTGAGATATGTTTGTAGAATTGTGTGGAAAGTTCACTCCAAATAACACTCTTGTGGCATTAAAGCCAAAAGGAGTCATACAAACTTACAAGTCATATTGCAATTCTAATTTCAAAAAGATGATAAGAAAAAAAAAATCACACAGGAGAGGATTTCAGTCATGCTTGCAATTTGCAGAGGCACAAATTGGTATAAAGGAGCGCCATGGGCCAAGAGGCCGCCATACTGATTTTGAAAGTGTAGCTAAAGGAGTACCAAAAATCAGGTGATGGAGCTCGTTCTGGAAAATGATAGAAAAATAGCAGGAACACTAAATTTCTTGAAGATTCTGATTGCTAGATAATGATTTTACTATTCCAGCAGTTATACATCCAGGTAAATTGTTTTTTGTATTGAGAAAGGAATGAGAAGGTGGAAAATGATATCATGTGTTTAAATGTGATAGTCATATGTCATCTTGAGCTTAGCTCAGTTGGTATAGACAATGCATAATATATGCAAGGTCCGGAGTTCAAACCCCGGCCACCACCAAAAAAAAAAAAATGTGATAGACATACATGTTAACAATGACCAAAAGATAATCATAATTTTAAATTTTAACCGGTTCATTAAATAGATACCTTAACAACAAATATATTACAGGAAGAAACCTCCTCCAAATATCTTTTGTGCACACAGTCAAGGTACAAAACATCAGAGTAGCCTTTCGCCTTTGCTGCAGACTGTGCCTTAAGAACCTAAGAAGAATAATCACACATGTGCAGAGTGAGTGAACGTCATGATCTTAAAAAAATGTGATGTATGCCAGTATTAAGAAATGAAAATTAAGAAACCAAACAGATAACTCAAGCTATCCCTGGTATGTGTCATAAAGGTTAGGTCTGTCAATGAAAAATATAATAATTATAAAAAAGAGGAAGAATAATTAATGTGGCACAAGAGAATTCTCAACTTTCACCCATATGCTTATTTAGTCAGTACAAGATAGCAATTTTGTTGGTATTTAGTAGAAAACATTGCTAATTGAAATTAAAAAAAATAGGATTTTAATCAATAGCATGATTGATTTCAATTTTATTCTAAAAATAACTATTTTATTAACAATAAAATAAGGGTATAAAAGAAAGTTTACAATTAATAAACCTGAAAATAGGTGTATGTTTCTTATAATAAGGAGCACAAAAAAACACCCAATTGTGTCTTATCAAAATGAAAGCATGGAGTATTATTTAAAGGAAAATGCTAATTATTTAAAGAATCGTATATAATAATTATATCTTGGAAAGGGTGTATTCAATGTTCTACAAGTCTAAACAGTGCACTTTTGGATGCAAAGTTTCATTTTTTTGGAGGGCACTTGTTAGCATGACCCTTATTTAAATTTAAGGCAACCGGAGAGAACAACTACAACCACATGTCAAAGGACAAACAAACTGAAAAAGATAAGGACATGCAATCTGACTTACTGCAGCATAGTTTCCAATGGTCTTCACACCTCCAGTGCCACCGGGAGTTGCACGATGTAGTTCACTCTCCACAATCAAATTGATTGGAGCCAAACCTTCCTGTGGTTAAATTGATATTCTGTAAACTTTTGAAAAGATAAAATTGCAACCTTAAAAGATTTATAAAGAGATGAGTTGATTGGTCATGTTAATGATAACATTTATTATGACAACATTGTACAGACAAGCCTAAGGTGTAAGTTAAAGTAAAAAATAGGTTATGTAATATGATAAAACTTCACTCAGATGTAGCTAACAAAGTCTACAAAGAGGCTAAATGCTTCTACAGGTTTCCTTCATCTTTTCAAACTGAACGTTCAATCCATTCAGTTACAACAAAAAGGCTGCATAAATATTAAACGTCTGCTGACATTTACTATGAGTGATAGTGAGAATATGTAGTTAACAATATTAAGTCAGTTTAAGTTGGTTTAAATTCTCTTGTAATGGTTAGAGTAATTGTGACAGCTGGTAGTCATAGTTCATTGGTATGTATTTTCATTTAGTTGATTTTGATCATTGAATCAATGAGAATGTTTTCTCCTATTCTCTCCTCTGTATGGATTATAACATCACTAGCATGGTATTACTACCAATTTAGTGAAGCATAAGCATCCCAGTTCTAATAATATTCAGCAAGTCCCTGACGCTATTACCCGAGGTCAAACTTGTTAATGAAACACATGAACTGTACAAATTTATGAATCTAGGTAAGGCAGTCGGGTTAACGCGCATACAAACTCGTTCCTTAATAGTTGCGGACTCAAGCATACTCAAACACACAAAATCACAGGTCTAGAGGCAAGTTGACAAGTCTGAAAGGAGATCTAATATCTACAGCTAAATTACCCAACATGACGTCACAAAACTACGGGGCTTAATAGCATGTTTGATCCCTTATGTTTATTTTAGTTTTCAAGTTGGTCCCTTACGTTTTAAAAGTTTCAAGTTGGTCCCTTACGTTTTAAAAGTTTCAAGTTGGTCCAAAACGTTACCCACGTTGGAATAAGTTAGTCACTTCCGTCACTTAACGTTTAAAGATTTGGGTTGACAATATGGGTGATAGAACTTAACTTATATAGAAAATCAGTTTAAAACATTTTTTTAATTTTTTTGGTTTTATTAAACTCAATATCATGTCGCAAAAGGGACTAACTTATTCCAACGTAAGTAACGTTTTGGACCAACTTGAAATTTTTAAAACGTAAGGGATCAACTTGAAACTTTTAAAACACAAGGGACCAACTTGAAAACTAAAATAAACATAAGGGATCAAACATGCAATTAAGCCAAACTACAGTGTTGCTATAAAACTCTCAAATGCAGTTAAGTATAGAGTTCTCTGCAAATCCAATCTCCAAATTTGAGAAAGAACACAATTCCTGTCATGCACCCAATTTCAAACATCATTCTGAAACTAGCTTCAACCCAATATCTATTCATCATGAGTACATTAACCAAGCATGAACTCCACATCTATTTTGGATCCAGCATTCTGTTTGCTATACTTCAACAAAAAATTCTGCTTTTGTTCTGTTTCAAAATTTTCAATTGGAACCCAGCTTTTGCTCTTTTGAACCAACAACCCATTGTACTGTGTGAACAAGCCTCAGTTAGTGGGTTGCCTTTGGCATATTTCGATTTGTCTCTATTATGGAATTTGTGAAAAATCATATGTTAAAAGTTAAACACCTGAAGCAATAAAGTTGTTACTTCTAAAACTAGTCAAAATACTACTGGATAAGGTACTAAAGTATGTTTAGATACTATTATAGATTTCTTAAATATCATATTCATATGAGGTAAATGCATGTGAGCCTACGACTTCTGTTTACAGACACTTGACGAGTTTTACATAGACCATCATGTTTGAAAATCTTAAAACTATTCTAGTAAACCGTTTCAAAGTTCCTTGCTTATGGTATTTACATCGAAAAGAAAATAATGACAAATTTATATAAACTTACATAATAAAGTTTCATATTCCAATGTAGCAATGCAGATACATTACCTTGAAGTAGTTCCCAACAGGTGAAACATATATTAGAAAGGTGTACTCTGGAGCAGGTGCAAGTCCAAGGACCGCTCCACTTCCCATTAGCAAAGGTCTAATATACAATGAACCTTTACCCTGGGGGGGGATCTGAAACCAACATTTACCTAGTCAAGCTTATGTATGTTAAAAAATCTAAAAAATTTATACCAAATGATAGGTTCTATATTACCCAACGTTTGTTTGCTAAAACAGTATCTTTCACAGCTTCCACGAACTGTTCTACACTGGGTGATGGCATGCACATCCGCTCTGCACCCGTCTTCATCCGTAAAGCGTTTTCTTCTGGACGAAAGAGGAGTATGTTCCCATCGTCTTTACGGTAAGCTTTCAAACCCTCAAATAACCCCTACAATAATTGTGAACCAGAGAAACACACTCTTTAACAAATAAACAAACAACGTAGATTCAATCCAAACGTAGAGGACACAAATTAGATTTCAATTCTAATTAAAATAGTTAGAGCTTAGAACTCTTCAAAATGTTACATCCCATCCAGGTTTAAAAGAAATCAAACTCTATTACAATTACAATATGATGTCTAACTCAATCCGATCCACCTCCTTATGTTTGGTTCCACGTTTAGCGCAGTCATTATTGATTTTGGATGTGTAAAATTGGTTTTGACATGTTTGGTTGCTCACGAGTGCCATTGATTTTGCCTCCAGAATTGATTCTAACCTGAAGCTGGGATTTGAAGGTTTTGAGTCTAAATGTGATTTCTACACTAAAATTTATTGCCCAGCTCACTTTTATGTAAATGTATCAAAACATAAACCATTTTACAAAGTTTACATTCAACTTACTTTCAAGTAAAATCAATTTTGTCATGGCAATACTAAATATGGACTAAAACAAATTCAAAACCAAGTATAGACCAGTGTTGTTAAATTTGTTAAATAGGGACTAGAAAGGCGCTATATTGTAATAGCGTAGCAGAGAATGGACCAACAGCTCTTGTTCCGCAAAGCATTATTTAGTATAGTAAAAAGTATTGTCAAATAGCAGCTACAGCTGAACTATAGCACTATTGCATAGCAAAATTTGAACAAACTGTTATTTTCTGCTATCCACAATTAACAGCAATGGTATAGATTAAATTCAAAAACAATTACATCAAGTCAAGTATAAGAAAACATGAATTCCATATGAATAATATAACTTACCTGTCCGTAGTTTAAAACACCAGCAGAAGGGTTCAATTCAATGTTCCCAAAACGCTTTAATTCACCCTTAGAAAAAGTTCCACCTTGATCACATTTCATGAAATACATATAATCAGTAGGTTGAATACCAAATCCTAGGTTGTCCCAATCTATGTCTGCCAACTCAATCGCATCACTGCAGCATTCAATGTAATCATCACAATCAAAAAATATGGTAAAAAACAAAAAAATGAATCTATTCCAAAAAAAATTAACAAAAGGCATGTCTTCTGTCTGTCTCTGTCTGATATGTGTCAGACACCGACCACAACACTGACACATTTGATTACATCTGATTAATTCATTTGTGTTGATGTGTCAGTGTCTCTGTGTTATGTCCGGTGTCCGTGTCGATGCTTAAACAATATTAAAAAAAATGAAATGAAAATGAAGGAAGAACCTAGCAGAAACAGCAGCAGAAGGTCTGAGGGCATAAGAAGCTTGGAGAACATTCTGGGAAGTTGAAGGAAACTGCTTTTGGAGCTGTAAAAAAGGAGAGGAAGTAAATAGAGAGGAAGGAAAATGAAAGAGAGGGAAATGGAAATAAAAGTACCTTGAGGGAGAGAGAAGTGGATTTGGGTGGAAATGCGGAGGAAAGAAAAGGGGAAGAAAGACGGGAAGGACAGATCGAGGAAGTGAGTCGAATGCTAGTAAGTGCGGCGCTGCTCTCCATTGTATGTATTTTCATTTCAATCTTCAGATGATTCGATTCGATTCTTACTTTGAATCTCTTTTCTTTGTACTACTAATGAATGAAATTACCACTATTACTGTTAGCTTGGTTTTATGGCATAGTAAAATCAATGATGTCGCGAGGGGATTAAAGAATTAATTAATTGAAATGATGCAAATTTTTTGGAATAAATCATGGATTTAATCTCTCATATTGAGATAGGAAGGATTAAATTGATAAATTTTCGTCTCAGGAGTATAACTCAGTTGGCATTATTACATGTATCGACAAAAGTTCGAACCCCGGACACCCTATAAATCGATAAATTTTCATATATCTAAATTGATGAAATTTGTAGAATTTAAAACATATTTAACATATATAGTTTAAAAATTTAATTTAAAACTCAGTTGGTAGCTGCAAGGACGATGATATAACGGATTATGGTTCAAACTTCAGACTTTTTCGTTCATTTAGAAAATTAATTGTCTATAGATTTATGATTATGATGACTTGAATTGGGACAGAGCTATTTATTTAGTCCCAAGTGATAAGGATGATACACCATGTATATCCATCCATGGGTTAGTTAGTCTACACCATGCCGGTGGGGCAATTGGTTTTTTCTTAAAGTTGCTGGTTTGACTAGTTAACCTATTTATTACAATAAACAATGGTTTTTTTTTAGATTACCCTCTCTAAATTAGTGGGCAAATATCCTCTGCTGATGTGGACCAATTAAAATGAACAATGTGAACTACATTAAATAAAAGTCAAATATATAATTATATTTTACGTATTTTAAATATATTTTTGTTATTTACATATTCACCCCACATTCAATTAATGGGTTTTTATGTTTTAAATCAAGAAATCTAATGAAATCTTCCGTTACCTCATTTCAATTGTTTAAACATATTTTATTTTATTTTATGTACTGTTTTTTTGTTTCATCTTTTCTTTTTCTGCAAATCTTTTTACACTATTTTTTTTCTTAGAATTTTTTTTACACTATGTCCTAGTGTTTTTTCAATCTTGGTTCTGCTTCTCTCACAAATTCACAAAATCCATTTTTTTAAATATATAATGTTTATTCATCATGTCAAAAAACTAACGTTATATATTTCAAAAAAATAAAAATAAACATTTAATTTTCCTAAGATAGAATATATTAGTCTAAATATTATTTTCTTTGATAAGAATAAAAAATATATTGGTCTAAACGTTATGCAATTAATGAATTTAAAACACCTTTTTGTTAAAAAATATATTTTAAAATACCTAAATTTCTAAAATCATAGAACTCAATTTTTGTTATATGTTTTTTTTTTACCGTGTACAAGTTTGCACATGTTAAACTTGCATATATTAAAAAGTTTAAAATAGTAAAATTGTATAAGAACTTGTGTATTTTATATTAAATATTATAAATTTTGTTATACTTTTAGTTTCTTTTGTTAATTTATATTTTCAATAAAAAGTAATCGAGTATTTATATTTTTTTTATGTACATGTGTCGCTCCCTTGTTAATTTTATTTTACTCTGATTTTTATTTTCTAAAATTTATTTTCTATTTAGCATAGAAATATGACCAAATTATCTTTGGATCCAAATTATTAATAATGTTTAACTAGTTATCACTTCTTATCTTTTTAGCATCGTAATTTAATTTAAATATTAACAATGAAATAATTAATTCAATAAGTTTAATTTTTATTTTTTTTTAAATATATTTTTTTTTGTTTTTTGTTTTGTTTTTAATAAGTCAAATTAGACCATCGAAATTAAAATCGGAGAGAATCAAATTAGACCATGATCCATGAGACGTGATCATCAGTATAGCCACATAATGATCTTTACGCTTTAATGTTATACCACTTCACACAGAGGTTACTCGAACACTACAATGATTATATCTTTTAATTAGTTGAACGATGATTTTTTCATTCGCCGACAAAGGTTCGACCTTTCTACCAAATTGCATATATAACAACTGTAAGACTTAACTTTTTATCAGATGAATGAACTGTAATGAGTCGTTTGTATGGATCAAACGAACTATAATGAGCCTTAACTTTTTATCAGTTAAATTGTAATTTGATTTTTTTGACAAATGTTCAACCTTTCTTCTGCATCAGGTAACCCAAAATGAAACTCAACATGCGATCAATTAAAATAGAGCAAATTACACTTTCATCCTCTAAAAGAAGTTTGAATTACACTTCCCTCCCCTCTTGAGTTAAAATATACATTTTTCTCTGTTGAAAAATAAAACTTATACCCCCATGAGATGCTTGAATTACAATCCCCTCCCTTAATAATTAAATGCACTACACTTTAATCTATTTTAACATAAATAAATATTTTTACAATATCTAAAAATTTGAAAACCCCATTTAAGAAGAAAAAATAATTCATTTCTTTGTAATTTAAGTGTCAATAATGATTAAATTTAAATATTTTGTTATTAATTTTATAACTTAGAACATAAAATACATTTTAAATGTGAAATATTTTCTAATATGTTTTGCATAAGATGTGGGGGAGTGTATATTTAACATAAGAGGGGAGTGGAGTGTAATTCAAGCATCTTTCAAGGGGGAGGAGTGTAGTTTACTCATTAAAATATGGTCATATCATTTTATAACCTAGGTTAAACCTTTTTTATGAATCAAATGAACTATAACGAGCCTTCGCGATTACTCGAACTGTTGTTAACACTTATTTATATATTGGATGAAATCAATGTATATCTCACCACTTTGTGGGGGTTCAATTTTCAAAGTGTAGACCCACAATGATTTAAACCAATAAGAGATTGAGTATTAGGGAGGGTGTTCAAAAGAGAGCGTTTATAGCCTTACTCTTGTGACAAATGTTTGAGATTTCTTCTGAATCATATTAACTATTGTGTGACTTAACTTGTTGTTGATCGAACTATTGTTAGTTATTTTATGTCAATGGTTTGACCTAACTTGTACATCAGATGAACTATAATGAGACTTAACCCGTGATTAGTCGAAATGTGGTTTGTTCCTTTTTTGACGATGGTTTGAAATTTATTCTTGAATGTATGAGCAACAATGAGACTTAAATAGAGATCAATCAAAATTGTGGTTATCACATTGACTGAAAAATGTTCGACTTCCACTGAATTGGATGATATATTTTGAAAACTGCTAAAGAATATATTTTATATTTATTGTAATGAAATAATTATTTTTGTTATTTTTACCATATCTAATTTTTGTTTAAATATATTTATTCTATTTTATAAATACACATGTCTTTCATATCATGATTTTATTTAATTTTCTCTTATACTATACTACTAAATAATTTCTAGTATCTTTCAAAAAAATTGCTAGTATCTTATTTTGTTTCCTTTATCTTTCTTTCTTTCATCTATAAAAAAAAGTAAAAAAAGTAGAGACTAAGTTGTATCTCTTTATATTTCTGGAATTATAAAAGTGAATTATATATTTTTCAGAGACTAAATTAGGTCTTATAATTTTTCTCAAGAACTAAAACAAGTCTTCGTTTTTTATAAATTGTCAAAAAAATATTTGTTTAAATCAACAACATTTGGTCATCTTATAGATAAAATAAGATAACGTTTAGACTAATATTGATAGATACAAGCATATGATAATATTTCCTAAAAAAAAGCATATGATAATATATAATAATCTAATTAAGAAAAAAATATATAATTGATGTCAGAAAAAAAAACGTTTTGGAATTATTTTTTCGGATCCAAGCTTAAAAAAACAAGATATGGTGCAAAAAAATTGTAGAAAAATAAAATTTTGAAACAAAAAACATTAAAGAAAGGAGAAGAACAGAATTTGTCTAAACAATTGAAATGTGAAAATAAAATATCTCATCAAATTTTTTGATTGGAAAAATAAAAGCACATTAATTGAATATAGGGTAAAGATGCAAATAACAAATTATATGTAAAAAAATCTTTCCATATTTGATTTAGATAATTGAGTATACATTGTTCAATTTGATTGGTTGATATCATGAAGGGTAAATACCCCCAAATCATGAGGGGGTAACGTAGGCCTCACCTTAAACAATTTATATTTATAAATAAAATATACAACAACAAATAAATAAAATAAATAGTGTTGATTGATCCAAGTCAAGATATTAACCTATATTTATATACACACATGGTCCAACTCCAAATATTAATTGGTTTATAATGACAATGGTAAAAAAAAAAAAAAACATATTCTTGTAAAGATAGTTTAAAAAAAAAAATGAATTGAGTTTATGAACTCATCAAGGTCAGCCTGGTTCAAAGTGTCCGTACAAATTATCCACTTGATAGATCCTTACATTGGAGGTAAGAGTTAAACTTGACCTTTCAAGAGAGTCAATTATTTACCAATTAAGCTAATCTTCATCGATTTTTTTTAAAAATAGTCTTTTTCTTTTTAAAATTTCGAAAGATAGTTATAAACTTATAAGTACATGTTTTCCGGAAAATTTAAAGACAGCATTTAAAAAAGAATAATTTCTAATCGATATTGGATTTTCATAATTTGAATGTGTTATTGCTGTTAAAAAAAATTATCCTTCTCATTTTTTTTAAGAATTGAATAAAATTTGAACTTAAGAGTCTTTTGTTTGATGATATTTCTGGGATTTACATGCCTAGGAACATCCGTTTAATTTCTTAGTTTTATTTTTCTTTGGGTTTTGACCCTCTTTTATACAAAAAAA
>Ga0228710_1002813_pt1 | contig 27645 bp, 25 predicted proteins | sample MedpolnodulmetaG_FD_177995 | JGI IMG/M metagenome (GOLD analysis project Ga0228710, IMG submission 177995) | Root nodule microbial communities from Medicago polymorpha collected in Santa Monica, California, United States - pink nodules | ecosystem: Host-associated > Plants > Roots > Nodule... | reverse complement strand
CTTGTACGCTTAAGCGAACGGGCACGAATGTGACCCATATAAATAGCTTTCTCTTCTCTTTCCAAAGGGACATTACATAGTTTTTGATATTTTTCTGGTTTTAGAGAGAGATTAGGGTATTTTCTTGAGAGAGAAACACAAAGCAAGGTAGTTAGGAGTAGATTCAACCCAAGATTTGTTGAGACATCATGGATCTAGGCATTGAATCTTCATCTTTTCTTCATCCTTTGCAAAGCTATCATAGACATATGTAGCTATATCTACCCTTGTGGGTTTTGAGGTATTCAAACAAGTTATTATGTAATCTTTTGATTATTTAATATATGGTTCTAGCAATTTATTCAATATTGTTGTTATTCTTGCATTTACTGTTTGATTGAGATTTGAAATGATATGGACACATACTTTTGAATCTAGAAATATAATAGCAATCTATCTTAAGTTATCACTCTAGACATGGATCGTAATATTTGATAATCACTTTTAATCTGGAACTTAATGCTTTTGGGTAATTTAATCGGTTGGGAAATCGTCGATTAAACTATCCAATCAACTTTGTGATCGTTTAAATGTTTGGGAAATCATTGTTTAAACGATCTCTTAGAAATAACGATATCATTTGGACACGAATGATATTGTCGAGTGATTGTGATAATATCGTTTAAAAAGGCTAGAATATGTTATTTGGTTGAGAGATTGCAGCTGTTACGCTTGGTTGATGTCTCTGACCCCAAGCGAAATAGCCCTATCTCTTCTCGTTTTACTTTTTTGTCGAATTAAAACAATAGTTTTACAAAAACAAACAATTTATACCCAAACACTTAACGTGATAAATATTGTGAAAATACTTATGAAATACGCAACTCCTTGCGGATACGATCCTATTATACTTACGTGTAAATAGTTTTATGACATGTAAAAATCTTACATCAGTCACATCCACATTTCCTCCAGCACTCCTTTGTAAACTTCCTAACCAGATGTCCCTTGCATGGTTCAGGTTTGGTCTCATTCTTAGTCCTCTCAATTGGGCACTCTTTACAATACACATAATGATGATGCTGGGGTTCCTTTACCATAGACATGCAATCTGTTAAAAACTTTTCACTCAACAAACCTTGCGAAGTGTAAGCAAACTCTCCACCACCGGTTTCTTGAGAGCATGCACAAGGAACTGACAAGGAAACACAGTCGCCTGAACAATCGGAGCAGTAATCCTCATCCGCAATCCAAGCAAGTGAAATATTAACATTTGCAATTTGATACATTGTGTTACATGGAATGTAATTAAATTTTGGAAAATCCTCTCTGTTGGTTTCGTCTAATAATGATATTTTAATGTTTTCAGAACCTTTTGTTATGTCTTCGACATATCGAAAGGATTTTTTTTTATGCTTACACTATCAGGCCTGTGTAGAAGCTTACTAGGCCACATGTGTGGACACTGGACACCCATTGAAGATGCACTGCATGTACCCATGTTTTCTTTGAGATTTTACGTTTTGTAATGGAATCCCATTGAATTACCTTGGCTATTATATCTTTTGCATAATGTTGTCATTTGTCCAACTCCAACTTTTATGTTGTGACAATTGAGCAGTTGTATATATTGCTTATATATCCACACTTATCATGAGAAAGTGAGGCACGTAGTCAAGGGGCTAAGGTTAATTTGGCTTTCGACTATTTGGGTTTTGTGGAAAGTGAGGAATAATTTTATTTTTAAGGGGATCAATTTTGAGATAGATGAGATTGTCGAGGAAATCAAGGTGTTGTTGTGGCAATGGTCGTTGAGTAGAATGAATATTCCGACGTGTATTTTATACGAATGGTGTTGGAACCCGCAATTATGCCTTGGGAGGTAATTGGTGTTGGTTTTTCTGCAGTACTGTAGGTGTGTTTTCCTACTGTCAGTGGTCCACTTCTGTTAGTTTGGAGGGGATTTTTCTGTTTCAGATATAGGAACAGTTGCTGCATTCTATCATTCCCCTCCCCTTTGTGTGGTTTTTGGCTCTGTTGTGGGTTTTCAGCTTCCGAGCTGCTGTTGAGGTGTGCCTGTTGCTGCGGCTGGATGGTTTCGAGGTGCTGTGCGCCTCTGTTGTCTTTTCTTGGGGCTGTTAGTTTCTGTTTTTTTGCTTGGGAGTGGTGAGGCAGGGGTATGCTTGTTTGCTAGCATGTATACTTCAGCCTCATTATTTGTTGGTGAGGTGTGTAGCTCTTTTATTTGTGATAGGTGTTTCGTATATATGCGGCGCTTTTTGTATCTTTTAGTTTCCGCGAGTGTTTTTGCATCTTGCAGATACTCGACGAGAATAATATTTGCCATTTAAAAAAAAAAAAAAGATGTCCTTTTAAGTATGAGAGAAGATGAATGTTGGATTTCCTAAAACGGCATATATAACTTATTCACTGAGAAGTCTGTCATTCAGTTTCAGCTTGAAATACTTCAGTTATGCTTCGTAACAGCATCCAATTTTTAGTTAAAATGCTTTCAACTTTTCTCTCGGTTATTATGTTCAATCTTTGCATCTTTTGTGTACTACTTTTGGACAGGTTCCCTGAAGTCGCTAATCTTGTTGATGTGTGTTGGCTTGAAATTCGTGGTGTGATAAACACCATTGTCCTGTCCCCAAATACTCAATATGCAGCTTATGTTGTGTTCAAAATGATTGATGCTTCCGGATTTCAGAACCGTCCTGCAGATTTATCAGTTGGCGTCGAAGGGGGTCAAATAAGTACTAAAATTGTCTGTTTGGATCCAAATGTGGAAGGTGGGCCCCACAACAGAGTAGTAGGATTGCAACGTCCTAGTGTGAGAAGCGATGGGTGGTTGGAGATTGAGATGGGGGAATTCTTCAATTTAGGCATAGAAAATGAAAAAGTCCAGATGAATGTGATACAAACAAGTGGTGGTAATTGGAAGAGAGGTCTCGTTCTTGAAGGAATAGAAGTCAGGCCTAAGGATAACAATTAACCAACATTCACTGAACTATGCAAGGGGTCTTGGGTGGCAGAACAATGTTTGAAGTTCCAAATTTTCAACATACTAATATTATTGTTCCATACTATTTTTCCTTGTAAAATATATGCACACTTTATATTGCTTATTGTTGTTCGGTATATTGGGATGGATATCTTTGTTGTGTTGTGGATATCCTCTTCTTGTGGTCTGTTGATTCTTCCAACTATATAATATTTTGTGATATTGTATTTGTGATGCATTATGAATTTGCTATTTATTGATTTGGAACCCTCAACGATTATTTGGATCAATATTTTTACTCTTTTCATCCACAGTGAGTAAGAACCTAAAACGAAGGAAGAATAATCGACTCTCCTTCTAGCACTCGATAGTTTTTGATGGACCGTGCACGAGTAACAATATTAGTACAATTGTTGTTTTGACATTCAATGTGTCTTGGAAACACAAGTAAAAGACAAAAAAACCTAATGGCAGTTAACTGCTGCCGGTTTTCTACTTATAAATCAGCGCTAGTTAACTACCGCTGATGGTATTTTAGTATTTTACTTGTGCTTTTAGGAAGTATTGAAAGTTAGAAAAACAATTGTCTATTAGTTAAAATAGACTCATGTTATGTGGACTAGACATGTCGTGAATAATATTAAGGGTTAATTCTTAAAATTTACCTTGTAATATTTGTAAATCTGAAAAATGACTTTGTAAAAATAAACATATATTCTAACCTAAGTGATTTAAAGGTTAAATTTTTTGCATGCATGTTTAGAACTTTGAACTACGGGGTTCCACAAAAAATTAAAATTTTTCAACAAGGAAATAATTTATGAATTTTTGTTCTCCGTAATTATGAATTTCTTAAACAATTCATAGTTAATTCATTCCTTGTTTAAAAAATATAAAATTTCATGATGAAGGTTCTTACGATGTTCTAACCATACCTACAAAATTAAATAACAAAATTTGACCCGTGAGTATATGTTTACTCGAAATAAAATTGCAATTTTGCAAGTTTTTGTTGAAAAATCAAATAAATTGAGGCTTATTTCAAATGCTATATAATTTTGATGATTCTTTTCAAGTACTCCCTCCGTTTTGTTTTTTAAGCAAAATTGACCATTTCACACTTTTTAAGGAATGTGGTCATTGTTATTTAATTTAAGCTAAAATGCCTAATTTGCCCTCATGACAATTCTTGTTGCCCAACTGTATTCATGTTCTTTTATTAAATAAAGTGCCTACTTTTACATTTTTCATGTTCTTTTATTAAAGAATACGTTGCTCTATGTACACCAGAGAATTCAATTGTACTTTTCCACTTCCCAAACCTGTTCATATTTGGCGCAAATTTTTCCTTAGACCTGCTTTCATTTTTTAAAAAATTTGGCTGTACAAAATTTGGCAAACTATTTCATCTAAAATTTAATTTAGAAATTTCTAGTCACTTTGATTTCTATAAATTAAAGGTAAAAAATGCAAGAAAATTGGAGCTTCATATTGTTAATTCAAGATGACTCTTGATATTGATTTGAACACCCCTTTGAATGACTTGAACACATCTAACCATCTCTCAAATGAGCCTCTCAATATTGATTTGAACATCCCTTTGAATGACTTGAACACATCTAACCACCTATCAAATGAGCCTCTCAATATTGATTTGAATATCTCTTTGAATGAGTTAAGCACTTCAGACCACCTCTCAAATGTGTCTCTTAATATTGATTTGAACATTCCTTTGAATGATTTGAGCATCTCTTACCACCTCTCAAATGTACCTTTAGAGATTGGTTTGAACACCCCTTGTAGTGGTTTGAACACTTCTAATTTAAATGCTACTTATTCAAGCATTGATTTATTTGACTATCTAACAGATGAAGAAGATATTGGAATTGAGTATGAAGAAAATGTAGCTGAACTTTTTCACAATAACATTGAAGAAGATATGGGTATATGGCGTTTTTTTTATAATTTTGTGAATGTGTGCTGTATTTAAGTGTGTTTTGCATTTGTCTTTATTATATTGTGCCACCTTTTGCACTCAATATACTCCGCATTTTATATGAACTGCATGCAGTACACGTTTTGTTGCAATATGGTCACATGTAGTAATTCATTTTATGTAATTTTATACTTACTTCACCTTGTTATTCTTTTTTTATCAATATGGTTATATTCGTTTTATCTATGTCATGCTACTACTCTGTCAAAGTGTCAATGGCTTTTAATGTGTGTATCAATCGGATGCTACTACTACTGTCAAAGTGTCAATCGCGAATTTTTATTTTATATTTTTTATAACTATTTTGTTTTTATATTTAATGAAACAGGAAACAACATTCATAGTGAGCCACAATCTAAAAGAAAACATACTTTATTGAACAACTATCAGCGGCAAGCTATTTCGGAGGTTTTGGTCAATTTAAGTTATGGTAGAAAAATTAATAAGGGAGTTGTTAAACGGTTGTCTTCTTCCTATCAAGTATCGGTGGATGTTATTTATTCGATTTGGAGGCAAACAAATGAAACTGGTGATGTTCGTCACAAGAAAACAACAAATTGTGGTCGAAAATAAAAAAGTCAAAGATATCGAAAAAATACATGATATACCTCTACACAAACGTAGCAGCCTTCGATCTCTAGCAGAAGCATTAGAGTGTACCACTGGACAACTAGTGAGGTTAATAAAAGAAGGCCGTGTTTTGCGTCGGCATTCAAGTGCACTAAAACCACACATGAAAAATGATAATATGAAACCTCGTCTTAGATTTTGTTTGTCCATGTTGGAGGAAAGGAACATTCCATATGAGCCAAAGTTTAAGTCAATGTACAATGTTGTCCACATAGATGAAAAATTGTTCTATGTAACAAAAAGATCTCAGGATTATTACCTTCTTGCAGATGAGGATGATCCATATCGTCCGTGTAAAAACAAAAATTTTCTCATGAAGGTCATGTTTTTAGTTGCGGTGGCTAGACCTAGGTTTGATTCTGCTGGTCGTGAGACATGGTCGGGAAAAATTGGAGTGTGGCCTCTAGTTGAAAAAGTGCCTGCAAAAAGGTCTAGTGTCAATAGAGCAGCAGGGACATTCGAAACAAAACCAATTGGTTCTATCACTAGAGAAGTTAGTCGAACGTTCTTAATGGACAAGATTTTACGAGCCATCAAAGAAAAAATGCCAGCAGAATTCACTTCATGATGGTGAGAATTCACTTCACTCAACATCATGAACGTGTCCAGCCTCCCCATCTTTTTCTAGTGAGTCTTCAACAATGCAATTTAGTAGATTCTCAGAATCTGATTCAATTCCCAAACTAAAAAGATGGTCCTTCTATAGCCATTTCTTATCTATAGCCATTTTCTTAAATTATGCAGAAGAACAAAACACTAAGAGTTTCCCTCTAAACAACTTTTTTATAAGAAAATATTTGGGGCTTGTGGAATTAATTGCTTCATGGAGTTACAGAGGGAGAGGGAGTATTCAAGGAGCCACTTCATATTTTCAAGAAGCTACCTCATTTAACATGGGTATGGAAAATTGTAGTGTGTGGAAAACTGTAAGTAGGTAAATTGGAGTACTAAACCAAGGGCATATTTGGTATTCTATCCTTAAATATGAGGAAAAAAGTCAATTTTGCTTATATTTTGACACAGTTAAGATAGTTGAATTTTGCTTATATTTAGAAATGGAGAGAGTATTTTTATAGATGTCTCTACAAATAGTCAGCTCAAAATTCAATTTTTAAGTCGCGATTTCCGTTGTTTTCATTTTTGAATTTTTTGTACTTTAAAAATTTATATTGAATTGGTATAGTTATAATTTTTGTAGAACACCATATTTTAACATCGTAAACATTCATGCAAAAAATATGAAAAAAGTTCAACTTCGAAGTTGATTACAAGTATATTAAAGGGTAAAAAATAAGAAGAATATCAAATTACATGGATATAATATTAATATGCATTTTTATTTTTACAAGGTTAGATTCCATAATTCATGTATATTACAAGATCAATTTGAACAAGTAACCCTGATATTAAATAGAGACATGATATTTGTACAACTATTTTATGACAACTTTTTGGCAATTTTCTCTATCATACTCACATTATACTCTTATTCTTTCTCTTCATTTTTCTCTCCCTCTCTATTGTTTTTGACCAATAAGAAGAGGAAAAAAAATTGTCACAAAAATTGTTATAAATAGTTTTTCAAATATCATTGCTCTATTAAATATAAGTAGCACGTACATGTCCATAAACTTTCTATATCCCCTGACTCTTATAAGTGAATGTTTATAATCATTGTTATTTACTTTTCTTTAAACGTGACTTATATTACAATGTGAAGTACACACTTGTGAACAATAATACAGGAGGAGATTGTCTCTCTCCCGTGAGTAATCTCAATCATTCATTTTCTTTAATGACAAATCAATGGATATAATACGCACTTTGGTGGGGTATTCACTACTTTAATTTCATGTTAGCGAAACAACCCTTTGTCACTTCTTTGTGTAACTAAACTTTACCGACATTGAAGGGTATTGTGTATCATAACCGTCCATCTAATCTAATTACTTAAGGCTTAAGATATTGCCGCGTAACTGGGTGGAATTATTACATGAAAAGTTTAAAGTCTCACAAACTCCGAATTTCCTTTCCCGAAAAGAGAGATAAACGAGTCTCTTCCATTTCGTCACTGTTTCTCATCAACTTAGGGAAAAAGAATGACAGAGATTCAGGATTTACCGGAAGGATGCATTGCCACCATAGTTTCTCGTACAACTCCACTCGATGCTGGTAGACTCTCCGTCGTTTCTAAGACTTTCCGATCTGCCTCCGATTCCGATGCTGTATGGAATCAATTTCTACCTTCTGACATCTCATCTATCATCTCACACTCTCCTTCCCTTGCCAACATTCCTACCAAAAAGGATCTCTATCTTGCTCTATCTCATCTCCCTGTCATCATCGATCATGATAAAAAGGTGGTATTCTTCTTCCTAACTCCCAAGGCTTATTGTTGAATTGATTGATTTTTTAAGATGTTTAGTTGGATTTGTTGAAATGCAGAGTTTTCAATTAGAGAGAAAGAGTGGAAAAAAGTGTTACATGCTTTCTGCTAGATCTCTTGCCATTGTTTGGGGTAGTGATGATCGATATTGGAACTGGATTTCTATGCCTGATTCCAGGTTAGCTCTTCAATTTTCCATTTTTTAACATATCTTGATTAACTCATAATTAATACTAGAGGCTATTTGAGGGGAACATAGTACTTGTTCTTGCTGGCCGAGTCTAGCCATTACTGATTAGGGTCCGTTTGGTAAGACACGCATTTATAAGCTTTTATGACTAAAAAAGACTCGTTTGGTAATTGTCATTTTCTCACAATCTTATAGCTTATTTTTATGAGCTTATAGCGTGTTTTGATAAGCTAATTCCGGTAGCTTATGACTTATAACTTTTATCTCAATTTTACCCATGTGATCTTAATTGAAAAAATAAATATTAATTAAATATACCTTTATTTCGTCATTTCATATTTTTTACGATACCGCTAACTTTACTAAACACTACAAATTCAATCAACTAGCTTATCCGTTATTAGCTATAAGCTTATAAGCTAGCTTATAGCTTATCAGCAATCCACAATTTTTTTACCAAACAGAGTCATATCCTTTTTTTTATAGGCTTGAATGATTCTATTTCCCATGTTAGTGATCAACTACTGTTGATGGGTTCTAGGGCATTCAAAAGGAATAATAGAGGTTGAGTGTGCTCTTTCCTCATCTGCTAAGAATTAACTGACTTTTGCTATCTTCTAATCAAAGTTAGTGAAGAATGATTATATCAAAACTCATAGCAACCACCTCGGGTTCAAACCCAAATTCAAATAACGTTCAGTCAAACAAGTGCTTGCAAAAATTTACGATGTCCCTGTGACTTAGAATTTGGAATCTGTTCCTCCATATCACTTCACCTAAGTATCAGCAACACATATCCATGCTCTTCACCCAACTATATTTTGCATCCAAGTTCAGCCTGGAGCCCCAAGATCCTTCTTCTGTAGCGCTGCAGTTTTTGCTTCATCTGCAGACTTTCCTTTTTTGATCCTAATTGTTGTGGCAACCGAACCTATTTATTTTTGAATGCATCATTTTACCAAATTTTTTAAATATCAGACCAATTTGTTTGTTACTTTACAACTAAAGATGTAGTTCTTATTTTAAGACTTGTTATTTCTACACATGGTTATGGCGAATTGATTTTGCATGATTTGTTTTCCATTCCTTTGTTCAAGTTAAAATCGATTTCTTTAAAGTCATAGCTGTAAACTTCTATTCCATTATTTTATTTGTCGAGTACTTCATCATTAAGGACATCAGGTGGTCTTTGAGGAAAAACTGATGATGTTCATGGTTACCATTTCTGTCTTGCTCACTACACTCAAGTTGTATTGAATTCCCCATTCTCTGAGATTCCTTCCACATAATTTAGTTTCAAAAAGTGTGACAATGTACTCAATAATCTCGAGCGGACTATTAGTCTCCAAAATGTTGACTTTTTAAAAAGTGAAATGTAACTAGTAGAATACATACAATTTCTAGACTTGCATCAGTTCTGATGTCAACTAAATGAGTAAGGATGTTTTAGTCTTGGCGGTTTTAGTCTTCATCTTGATACAGTCTATTATCTGCCTAGATATTTGAAATGCACAGTTGTCTAGGCTAACTTCATCCTTACACTATCAGGCCTATGTAGAAGCTTACTAGGCCACATATGTGGACACTGGACACACATTGACGATGCACTGCATGTACCCATGTTTTCTTTGAGATTTTACGTTTTGTTATGGAATCCCATTGAATTACCTTGGCTATTATATCTTTTGCATAATGTTGTCATTTGTCCAATTCCAACTCTTATGTTGTGACAATCGAGCAGTTGTATATATTGCTTATATATCCACACTTATCATGAGAAAGTGAGGCACGTAGAAAAGTAGATGTCCTTTAAGTTTGGGAGAAAATGAATGTTGGATTTCCTGAAACGGCATACATAACTTGTTCACTGAGAAATCTGTCATTTAGTTTCAGCTTGAAATACTTGAGTTATGCTTGGTAAAAACCTCCAATTTTTAGTTAACAATCCTGCACTGTTAATTTATCAACCCGTTTATATATACTCTGTCTGTCATGTAATGAGATACTTTTGTGTACTACTTTTGGACAGGTTCCCTGAAGTCGCTGAGCTTGTTAATGTGTGTTGGCTTGAAATTAATGGTGTGATAAACACCATCGTCCTGTCCCCAAATACTCAATATGCTGCTTATGTTGTGTTCAAAATGATTGATGCTTCGGGATTTCTTAACCATTCTGCGGATTTATCAGTTGGTGTCGAAGGTGGCCAGAGTAGTACTAAAACTGTCTGTTTGGTTCCAAATGTGGAAGGTTGGCAGCAGCTGCACAACAGATTAGTCGAATTGCAACGTCCTAGTGTGAGAAGCGATGGGTGGTTGGAGATTGAGATGGGGGAGTTCTTCAATTCAGGCATAGAAAATGATAAAGTCCAGATGAATTTGATACAGACAAGGGGTGGTAATTGGAAGAGAGGTCTTTTTCTTGAAGGAATAGAAGTCAGGCCTAAGTATAACAATTAACCAACATTCACTGAACTATGCAAAAGGGGTCTTGGGTCTTGGATGGCAGAACAATGTTTGAAGTTCCAACTTTTCAACATACTAATATTATTGTTCCAAACTCTTTCTTTGTAAAATATGTGCACACTTTATATTGCTTATTGTTGTTCAGTATACTGGGATGGATATCTTTGTTGTGTTGTGAATATCCTCCTCCTGTGGTCTGTTCATTGTTCCAACTATATAATATATTGTGATATTGTGATGCATTATGAATTTGCTATTTATTGATTTGGAACCCTCAACGGTGATTTCAAATTCTGGTATTTTTGAGGTATTTGATCTATTTGAATCAATATTGTTACTCTTCTCATCCACAGTGAGTGAGAACCTAAAATGAAAAGAAGGAAGAATAATCGACTCTCCTTCCAGCACTCGATAGTCTATGATGGACCGTGCATGAGTAACAATTTTTTTTTTTTGAGGTTGCATGAGTAACAATATTGGTTAAAACTTAAAATAGACCTTTCTTAAGTGGACTAGAATTTAAATCATTGGAAAATAGAAGTATTGTTGTTTTAACTCTATGAATGAATTGAAGTAGAACAAATAAAATGGCTCAAATTATGTAACTGAAAAATTATCGAGACTGAACATATTTTTTCTTTGTATTTTTTTACTAGTAGATTGCACCATTATAAGATAAATAAGTTGAGAATCGGAGGTTCAAACTCTCATCTCTACATGTATAATACAATGTCTATGAACTGAGTTATGCTCACAAACAATGTTTTTTTATTGTTTTATTGGATTGATTAAAATAGAAGCAATGTCTTGGTAGACTAGAATTTAAATTGCTGGAAAATATAAGAGAAGTTTGTTTCACGGTTGAAAATTCCAGTCATAAAAATAACCTTTTCGCAGGTAATAGTAATGAGCATCTTATTCTGCATTTTAATTGTCAGATTCTTGAAATTCCACTCATGAAAATTATATTGTAACTTTTTAAAAAAATGACAGCAAATTAATTTATGGTAAAAAGAAGCTTATGAAAGCAATCCAACACCATTGACCTGATTAAAAAGACAACATCGTATGTAATAGCAGCAAAGCCTCTGTTATAAATACAATGACATTAAAAGAGTCTCAAACTAAAACCATCCCGCCAACACAAAACAAATCCCAAAATAAATTCAATAGTTAAGGAGGTGGAGTGGATGCAACAACAAACCCTAGAAAGTACAATGGTATCAGTGTACTCTACTCTATCTTAGTAATAAAATTTGTTTCTCAATGTCTCAACTTTCACGATAAATAGATCATTGTCAAAAAATCCTAAATTTATTTAAGTAATAGTTATTTTTTTTATTGTATTGAATTATGGAGTCATTTTGCTTTAACTTTTATCCAATTCATTGACAACAAAAATAGCTAGTTGTCAAGTTGGCAGGCTGACCCGCCCCATTTTTGTAACGAGTTCGAAACTTCGACTCAATCCATTAAAAATAGCGGGCTAAACGAACCGGACATACAAGTTGAACTTCTTTTGCCACCCTAACCACTAGACTACCTGAAAAAAAAAATTACAAAAATCTATTAAAATAAATTTCATATTTGAAATTTCCTTTAAAAATTATTTGTTAAAACAGTTATAACAAAAAGATGATATACCATAGAAATCATTTTTAAAAAAAATTACTATCCATTGTTTTTTTAAGTGTCGTTTTGGTTGAGAATTTGATGGTACAATTTATCAATTATATAATTTTTTATTACTTTAACTTATCATTTTTGAGTAAATTTTACCGACATTGATTTTAAGATGAAGGGCATCGTCTATCATAACCGTCCATCTAATATCTTAAGGCTTAAGATATTGCGTGTAATTGAGTGCAATTATACATCAGTCAGGAGTTTCAAGTCCCACAAACTCCGAACATTTTCCTCTGATTTAGTCTCTTCCTTTTCATGCATTAAACTACGTTGATATAGTGTCTTTGTTTTTTTGTCACTGATTCACATAACCGCCATAGATCAATTTAGAGAAAAAGAATGACAGAGATTCAGGATTTGCCGGAAGGTTGCATTGCCGCCATAGTCTCTCGTACAACTCCTCTCGACGCCGGCAGACTCGCCGTCGTTTCCAAGACTTTCCGATCTGCCTCCGATTCCGATGCTGTCTGGAATCAATTTCTACCTTCTGACATCTCATCTATCATCTCACACTCTCCTTCACTTGCCAACGCTCCCACCAAAAAGGCTCTGTATCTTGCTCTGTCTGGTCACCCTATCATCATCGACCATGAACAAAAGGTACGTATTCTTCTTCCCAAGACTTATTTTTGAATTGATTTTTTAAGATGTTTAGTTCAGATTCAGAATATGTTAATATGCCTTCAAATTTTCAGAGTTTTCAATTGGACAGAAAGAGTGGAAAAAAGTGTTACATGCTGTCTGCTAGATCTCTCTTCATTGTTTGGGGTGATACTAAGCACTACTGGAACTGGATTCCTTTGCCTGATGATTCCAGGTTAGCGCTTAGCTTTTCTATTTTTTTTTTCTTTTTTCTCTCAAGATATCTTTGATTAACTCCTAATTAATACTAGAGGCTATTTCTTGTTCGCCGAATCAAACCATATTTGAACTTATAGCATAATATGTCACCCGCTATAAGCTAGCTTATCAGCTATAAACTATCTACTATTTTTTACTAAACAGAGCCATATCCTTTTTTACGAGCTTGAATGATTCTATTTACCATGTTAGTGATCAATTACTGTTGATGGGTTTTAGGGCATTCAAAAAGAATAACAAAGAGGTTGAATATGCTCTTTCCTTTTTTTTTTTATACTTCATCTGCTCCTTTTATTTTTTTCTTTTTTATCCTAATTGCTGCGGCGCAACCGAACCTATTTTTTTTTGAATGCATCATTTTACCAAATTTTTAAAATATCTGACCAATTTGTTTGTTACTTTACATCTAAAGATGTAGTTCTTATTTTAAGACTTGTTATTTCTACACATGTTCATGGCGAATTGACTTTGCATGATTTATTTTCCATCCCTTCGTTCAAGTTAAAATTGATTTCTATAAATTCATTGCTATAAACTTCTATTCCATAATTTTATTTGTAGTACTTCATCATTCAGATTTCAGTATAGCAGGTGGTCTTTGAGGAAAATTGATGATGTTCATGGTCACCATTTTTGTCATGCTCACTAGTCACTACACTCAAGTTGCATTGAATTCCCCATTTTCTGACATAAAGTGTGACAGTGTACTCAATAATTTCGAGTTGGCTATTAGTCTCCAAAATGTTTTTACGTTTTAAAAAATAAAGTGTGGCTAGTAGAATACATACAATTTCTAGACCTGCATTAGTTATGATGTCAACTAAATGAGTAAGGAGGTTTTAGTCTTGGCGGCTTTAGTCTTCATCTTGATACAGTCTATTATATGCTCAGATATTTGAAATGCACAGTTGGCTAGGGTAACACAATGTGTTGGCTTCTTTTACGTTATTATGTTCTAATCTTTGCATCTTTTGTGTACTTCTTTTGAACAGGTTCCCTGAAGTTGCTAAGCTTGTTGACGTATGTTGGCTTGAAATTCGTGGTGTGATAAACACCATTGTTCTGTCCCCAAATACTCAATATGCAGCTTATGTTGTGTTCAAAATGATTGATGCTTGGGGATTTCAGAACCGTCCTGTGGAGTTATCAGTTGGTGTCGAAGGTGGCCAGAGTAGTACTAAAATTGTCTGTTTGGATCCAAATGTGGAAGAGGAAGGTAGGCAGCATAACAGAGCAGTAGGATTGCAACGTCCTAGTGTGAGAAGCGATGGGTGGTTGGAGATTGAGATGGGGGAGTTCTTCAGTTCAGGCATAGAAAATGAAGAAGTCCAGATGAATTTGTTGGAGATAAAGGCTGGTAATTGGAAGAGTGGTCTCTTTCTTGAAGGAATAGAAATTAGGCCTAAGTAACACAATTAAGCAGCATTTACTATACTATGCAAGGGGTCTCATGTGTCTTGGATGGCAGAATAATGTTTGAAGAGTTGAAGTCCCAGCTTTTCAACATACTATATGCGTTGTGGATATTCGCCTCCTGTTGATTGTTCCAACTATTAACTATATAATATAATGTGATATTGTGTGATGCAATATGAGTTTGCTATTTTATTGATTTGGAACCCTTAACGGTGATTTAAAAATCCATGTCTACTTAAGGTTATTTGATTTATTTGGATCAATATTGTTATTCATCCGCAGTGAGTGAGAACCTAAAGTGAAGAAGGAAGAAGAATCAACTCTCCTCCCAGCCCTCGCTAGTCTATGATGGACCGTGCATGAATTATGAGTAACAATATAAATAGACCAATGTTAGAATATAAATCGTTGGAAATCATGGAGAATGAACATATTTTGTCATTGTTTTAATGGATTGATTCAATTGGAAGTAATGGCTTAGTAGACTAGAACTTAAGTTACCGGAAAATGTAAGAATTGGTGTTTAATAATATGAATTGTTAAAAAAAAAAAGATGTACAAATTTATGAAGACTACTTATATAATTATTACAAATTATGGAGACCGCACTTGTTCTTTTTCTTTCATAAACTGCATATAATTTTACCTTTAGATATGAGTTTTTGTCTTAAAAACCATCCAAATCGCAACGCAAACCCCTTAGATTCAAATACCAAATTATTGCATTTACATGAAACAAGTGGGAGTTGTTGTATCCTTATAAGGAGCTTAAGTAAACAAATTTGGGAGGACAACTCATACGAGCTAGCCCAAATTAACGGCTTTAGCCAAAATCACCTTACTCTTTAAAGTTTTAATTTAAATAAATTTACTAAATCACTGTAATTTTATCAAACCCGCCTTAAAGCATTAAAAAAATGCCATAATTTCAAATTTGCATTAAAAAAATTGTAAAGACTAAATTTAAATAGAATATTTTTTTTAAAACAAAAAAAATTAGAATATATTATGTAAGTACCTTTTTTTTAAAGGATAATATTTTTTTTTTAAGAAAAAAGAAGAATGTATTTTGTAAGTACAGAAAGTAATATAACTCTCTCACATATTATATTTTAGGGTTAAATATGTTTTTGGTCCTTATAAATATGTCAATTTTTCGTTTTAGTCCCTCAAAAAAATTTCTTGGACTTTTAGTCCCTAAAAATTTTTCCATCTTCACTTCTGTTCCCTCTTTTAAAGTAAATTTATATGTAGAATTCATATTTTTGAATAAAATTTTCCAGAAAAATTCATAATATTATAAGAATCTATAAAAAAAAAATAGAATTTTTTAACAAAACATGAATTTAATATAAATTTTTATATTTTTTACGGATAAAAATTCATATTTAATTTGTGTTTTGTTAAAAAAATCATATTTTTTTTTGGAAATTTTGTTTTAGAATATATTACACATTTCCGCACAATTTTATTAAAAAATACAAAGATTAAATTAAAAATAGTGATTGAAAATTTTATAAACACTAAAAATTGAAGAAATTTTTTGAGAAAATTAAAACGAAAAGCTGATGTATTTATAAGGAACCAAAACATATTTAACCCCCAAATCTTTTTTTTGTGGGAAACACTTTAGTATGGGAGAAAACCAACGAAATCAAACAAATTACACTATCACCACCCCAAGGTTACCTCTAAATGCTAATATTGTATAATTTTGATTTTTAAATTAAAAAACTGTAAACGCATGTTTCTCTCTCGTCAAATTTCGTTGCTTTTTTTTTTCCCTTCTAACAGCAACATGTGAATTTACACGGCTTCGTTGAATTCACGCGAATATGTAATCTTGCCGCATAAACTATAAACCACAGGAACAATTTCAAGCTGTATTCTTCTTCTTCTTCTTCACTGAAAAATAAAATCAAAAGAATGGCGGCGTTTGAGGAATTGCCGGAAGAATGTGTTGCCGCTGTGCTCTCTCGTACCACTCCGTTTGACACCGTCAGGCTCTCTCTCGTTTCCAAAACTTTCCGTTCTGCCGCCAATTCCGACGAAGTATGGAATCAATTTCTCCCTTCCGATTCCCAATTCATCGACACTGTCATCTCCCAATTTCATTCCCTTGCCAATGCTTCCACAAAAAAGGATCTCTATTTCGCTCTATCTGATTGCCGTATCATCACTGAAGATCGTCGAAAGGTATTCTTCTTCCAAATTCTTGAATATTAGGGTTTATCGTTGAGTTGATTGTATACTAATAGTGGATATGTTGAAATGAGTGTAGAGCTTTCAATTGGATAGAAAGAGTGGAAAAAATTGTTACATGATTGATTCAAGATCTCTCACCTTTGATGATGGTTATTTTTTGCCTCAATGGAAAAATATTTCGATTCCTATGCACGATTCCAGGTTTGCTTTTAACTTTTCTATTTGTTTTGTTTTATTATTTTCGTATGTTAATTATACTATTATTTCATATTAACACCCAATAAGTAGCTATGAAGCACCTGTACGATTAAGGCGTGTGTCCCCGGTGTTTACACTGACACATATGATTATATTCAATTATGTCATTTCTCTCAAATTATTATTATGTTGACATGTCAGGTGTCCGTTTCTGAGGTTGTGCTTCGTAGATAAATACTTACTAGTACCCCCCCTTTTTTTTTTGACAAGAAAATTGAATTCCATGTTACCATTATTCCCCCATACTATCATTTTCTCATTATTCCATGTTACCATGTTCTCATTATACTTAAAGTTGTATTGAGTTCCCCCGTTTTCAGACATTCCTTCCGCCTAGTTTAGTTTCAAATAAAGTTTGACAACGTACTCGGTAATCTCAAGTTGACTACTTGTTTCCAAAACGTTTTACTTCTTAAAAAGAAATAGTGTGACTAGTAGAATACAGTTATATGGAATATTTCTAGACCTACATCAGTTATGCTGTTAACAAAAAGAGTCGGCATGTGTCTTGGCATTGAACTCCTCATCTATATATTAGTGTATTATCTGCTCGGATATTTGAAATGCACCCCCGGCTTCATCTTTACATTTTCATGCCTTTGTAGAAGCTAACTAGGCTACATGTGTGGAAACTGTACACACATTGAAGATCCACTAAATGAAAGCATGTTTTCTTTCGGATTTTACTTTTGTCATGGAATCCCATAAATCTACTGTCAGATGTTCATTTGTTGAGGCTACTACCTGTCCTTAGCAGTCGTGGCAGTGAATTACCTAGGCTATTATTTTGTCACAATCAGCACTTGTCTATATTGCTTATTTCCACACTTATCATGAGAAATTGAGGCATGTAGGAAAATGGATGTCCTTTAAGTAAGGGAGAAGGTTAATGCTAGCTTTCCTATAATAGCATATATAACTTACAGAGATGTCTGTCATAATCAGTTTTAACTTGAACTACTTCAGTAATTCTTGGTAACAGCCTCCAATTTTTAGTTAACGAACCTGTACTGTTATTTTTTCTTACACCTATATAGATTCTCCATTTGTCATTTAATGAATCACTTTCAACTTTTCTCCCAGTTCCTATATTATAATCTTTGCATCTTTTTGTACTGCTTTTGGATAGGTTTCCTGAAGTTGCTGAGCTTGATGATGTATGTGGGATTGACATTTGTGGTATGATAAACACCATTGCCTTGTCCCCAAATACTCAGTATGTGGCGTATCTTGTGTTCAAGATGGTTGGTGTCGTTGGACTTAATAGGATTCCTGTGGAATTCACAGTTCGTGTGGAAAATCCTGATTATCATAATGCTACAATTGTCTGTTTGTATCCAAATGTAGAAAGTAGGGGGCACAAGAACAGTGAAGTAGGATTGCAACTAGTAGAAGTATTGTCGAGAGCGAGAAGTGATGGGTGGTTTGAGATTGAGATTGGGGAGTTCTTCAATCTAGGCCTAGAATATGAAGAAATCCAAATGAATGTTAATGTCGAGATAAAGGATGGTTTTCTGAACACATGTCTTTTAGTTGAAGGAATAGAAGTTAGGCCTAAGTAAGATAATTAAGCAACGTTCACCGAACTATGCAAGGAGTCCTCTTTCGTCTTGGATGGGAGAATATCGTTCCAACTTTTCAACATACTATATATTATTGTTCCGAACTGTTTCTTCGGAAAGTATATGCACAGGTTTTATCGCTTATCTTGGTTCTGTACATTGAGATATATGTGTTATGGTTAGTAACCTCCTATATAATATATTGTGAAATTGTGTACAATGTGAAATGGCTATTAATTGATTTGGGACCACTATGAGTCAGGTATTTGAAATTATTTCAGTGATTTAAAATTCTGGTCTCTTAACGCATTTAGTCTATTGGTGATTTATGCACAGCGAGTGAGAACATAAAATGAAGGAAGAAGGAAAGCAGCACTCATTAGTCTTATGTTGGACTGTGCATGAGTAATAATATGGGTTTTTCTATCATTTGCAAATTTACACATGTTAATTAAAACAAAACCAATGTCTTAAATGTACTAGAATTTAAACCACTGGAAGATATAATTTGCTGTTTTAAAATTATAGACCCAAAAAATAATAGTTTGTTCTATGATAAAGTGGATCCCACCAATATTATTTATTTTATATTTTTCAAATTTCTTTATATTTTTCTCTTTCTAAATGAAAGAAATGAAAATGAGCGAGGATCCTAACTCGTAACCTTAAATGTAGGATCATTTTACGAGAGGATCTTATTTGTTTGGTAAATGCTCGTTCTACATTATCTTTTATTTCTTGTGTTAATTGTTTTAATATGTTGGATCTTAATGCCACGAGTCCGAAATGATCTTAATGCGGATGATTAAAAATCTTAATGTAAGTGCAAAAAACTAAAATGACTCAGTTTAAATAATTAAAAATTATGGAGATTAGTCAAGTACAAACAAATTAGATGGTAAAAGATTGTATAAACATTTGATATGTTTAAATGGGGTTTTAATTCACTATATTTTTCTTTCCGCACTATTTGTGATTTTTTTTGGTGAAATCGATTGTGGAGACTGAACCTGTCTTTTCGTTGTTTTAATGGATCGACAACAATGGCAGCAATGTCTTCGTGAATTAAACTTAGATTGGTGAAAATATAAGAATCGGTGTTTGAACTTTGGATGGTGTCGATTAATTAAAATATATATAAGCACAAAAACTATTAAGATGATTTAAATAATTTTTTTGAAGGAAGGTGATTTAAATAATTAAAAGTTTTGGAGTTACAAATATGAAGAGCGAGCCTAACTATATTTTCACAACATTGAGATGGTCTAATTGGGTTTTTTATAAGCAAATTTCAATTGGTTTGGTCAACTATAAGTTTAACCTCGGTCCCAAATATACGATGTTTTGGTCACGCAAATAAAAAAGTGTAACTAATGTTTTTTTTTTAAGAAAGAAGTGTAACTAATGTTGTAAGTCATTTTACAAATTAACCTTATTAATGGTATAAAAAAGATAAATTAAAGAATTGAAAGTAATAAATAACATTTAATGTTTCATTGATATTATAAAGCGACTTATAATTTAAAACAATTTTTTGTGCAAAACGATTTATAATTTGAGACGGAAGGAGTACTATAGTTTGTAGTTTGTACATTTTCATTTTGCAATAACATGCGTTTTATTGCATGAGTATGAGAGAGAAAATTGGTTAAAAGTTATGACAAAGTAGTTGTATAAATATCATTTCTCTTAATGTTAATATGGGAAGTGATTTTTTTTTTTTGTTTTGCATTTAGCATTACATCGAATGATCGGATGATGTTAAGTGTTTCTTTAATAGGCCTCATATATCATATCCTCACTTAGTCTCAAATTATAAGTCGCAAAAATAAAATTGTCTCAAACTATAAGTCGATTTACATGCCAATGAAACATTAATGTGACTTTTTTCATCATACCCTTAACTATTGATTACTCTCTCATTTTCAATTCTTTAATTTATCTTTCTCATATCACATATTGAGAATAATTTTTTAACACAACTCATGATATCACTTTTCAATATAAAATTAATTACATTTCTTAATACATGTGAAATTCCTAAAACATCTTATAATTTGGAATGAATGGGGTAAAAGTCGGACTCGTGGCATTAAGATCCAACATATTAAAACAATTAACACAAGAAATAAAAGATATTGTAGAATGAGCATTTACCAAACAAATAAGATCCTCTCGTTGAATGATCCTACATTTCACGTTACGGGTTAGGATCCTCGCTCATTTTCATTTCTTCCATTTAGAAAGAGAAAAATATAAAGAAATTTGAAAAATATAAAATAAGTAATATTGGTGGGATCCACTTTATCATAGAACAAACTATTATTTTTTGGATCTATACTTTTTCAAATGATATTCTCTGTTTATTTAATTAAATGTAGAGCATCCTAACTCGTTACACATACGCTCTACCATTAGTTCAAGCCTTTTAGTAGAGTCTTTTATTTACTGCATATTGGTGGAATCCACTTTATCATAGAACAAACTATTATTTTTTGGGTCTATACTTTTTCAAATGATATTCTCCGTTTATTAAATTAAATGTAGAGTATCCTAACTCGTTACACACACGCTCTACGAGTAGTTCAAGCCTTTTAGTAGAGTCTTTTATTTACTGCTTTTGGTGGATGGTACCACACCCTCCTTTATATTGTGTTAAACTTTTGTTTTTTTTAGAGGAAAGAGACTAATAATTCGGAGTTCGGCCAAAAAATATGTAAAGTCGAACAAAAAATTGTTCAAACCAGAAATCAAACTTTTTTTCTTTAGCTTTCAACAATTTCTATGAGTGTATCGGTACATTCGGTCTTTAAATTAATACTTAGACTTTTTCTTTTTTGAAAAAAATTACTTTATATAATTATAATAATTAAATTTTTTTTTAGGCTTAATTACACTTTTGGTCCTCGCATTTTGACCAACTCACGAAAATAGTCCTGCCTCTTTGAAATCGAACAAAACCGTCCCTAAACTATCATGATTTTGCAGTTTTAGTCATAACTCCCTATTTTCAACTCCAGAAACGCCAAGAAATGACAGTTTTAGTCCAACCACTTATGCTCAACCATGAAATAAACAAGGAGTAAAGCATATGAGTACAAGGAATCTACTTAATAGTACACTAACCTAATTTCTAAGACATGTTACATACCTGAAACATGTCTTAAAATTAGGATTTATTTTTTGTTAGTGTGCTGAATAAAGTAGATTCCTTGTACCCACATGCTTTATTCTTTGTTTATTTCATGGTTGAACATAGGTGGTTGGACTAAAATTGTCATTTTTGTGCGTTTCTAGAGTTAAAAATAGGGAGGTAGGACTAAAATTGCAAAATCATGATAGTTTAGGGACGATTTTGTTCAATTTGAAAGAGGCAGAACCATTTTCGTGAGTTGGTCAAAATGTGAGGACTAAAAGTGTAGTTAAGCCTTTTATTTATCAAAAGTATAGCGAAATAAAATTTGTTTAACAAATTATTGTTTCATTTTTTTATAAAATAGCTAGTAGTGAATATTTATTATTTTTTATATATAGTTTGTTTCTTATGAACAATGAAGCAATACTTTTTTCTTTTGAAATGATATTTTATAAAATATAAATATCGACAAATAACTTTTTTATTTTATAAAAACAATCGTTTCTCAGTTAGATCCATCTGTTAGTAATAAATTTTTATATTAATCTCCGACTTTACTCAAAATAGTTTTTTGGGTGGTGGCCAGGTTCGAACTCTAGATCTTGCGTATATTATGTATTGTTCTTACGATCATGAGGACTCCGTTGACGCCGTCAGAGTGCATTGCCGCCATAGTCTCTCGAACGACTCCCGTTGACGCCGTTAGACTCTCCCTCGTTTCTAAGACATTCCTTTCTGCTGCCGATTTCGACGCCGTATGGAACCACTTTATCCCTTCCTATCCCGATTTCATAGTCTCAAAGTCTTCTACCTTTGCCAACATTCGTACCAAAAGGGCTGTCTATCTTGCCCTATGTGATCGCCATATCATCCTCTCTGCCTTCGAGGACGACAATGCTCGAGAGGTATTCTTTTTCATAACCCTCTGATTTCTCGAATGAAATTAATTGATTGTTGTATAAAATGCTAATGGAAGCAATTGCTTATGTTGAAATATAGAGCTTTCAATTGGATAAAAGGAGTGGAAAAAAACTGTTACACGTTTTCTGCTAGATTTCTCGACTTTATTGATTCTATGCTTGGGTTTGTTTGTTCTCGAATTATTTGGACTCGTACGCCAGATTCTAGGTTAGCTCTTAAGTTTTCTACTCCATCCAGTCCCATAATAGATGAGTCGATTGCAAAAAAAGATGTCTCAAAATAACTTAACTATTTCACTTTTCAATACAATATTAATTACTTTTTCCGCTTTATAACTAATTAATACTACTTTCATCATTCCCGATTCAATATATTCCACTTTACATTTATGATAGTGGAGAATGCACCAATACTTAACAAAAACGTTTAAAACTATTTTTCTCTCTCTTTCATTTATACATTTTTCTTAATATGTGTGAAATGAGCTTTTGACTCAGTTAATCTGGGACGGAGGGAATATTTCTTTTGTTTTATTATTTACTATATGTCTTGATGAAAATAATAGCTCTTAAGATTTAATTTAGTTAGTTTCAAAGAAAGTGTGACAATGCACTCAATAATCTCAGAGTTGACTATTAGTCTCCAAAATGTTTTTAAGTTTTTGAAAATAAAGTGTGACGAGTAGAATACATACTGGAAAATTTCTGGACATATTTGAAATGCACAGTTAGCTAGGGTAATTTCATCCTTACACTATGAGGCCTATGTGGACAGTGAATACTGAATACGCATTGAAGATGCACTAAATGAAACCATGTTTTCTTTTGGATTTTACTTTTGTCATGGAATCCCAGAAATCTAGTGTCAGAAGTTCATTTGTTCTGAATAGTATGTGTCCTTTGCAGCCGTAGCCAGCGAATTACCTTGGCTATTATATGTTTGCATATTGTTGTCATTTGTCCAACTCCAACCCTTATTTAGTGACAATATCAAGCAGTTGTGCTTACATCCACACTTATCATGAGAAAGTGAGGCATGTAGAAAAGCGGACGTCGTTTAAGTGAGGGTGAACGTAAATGCTGGATTTCCTATAACAGCATATATAACATTAAGTGAGATATCTGTCATAATCAGTTTGAACTTGAAATACTAAGTTATATTTGGCAGCAGCCTCAAATTTTTAGTTGATGAACCTGTACCGTTAATTTATGGTTTAATTGCACTTTTGGCCCCCTATCTTTTCAAAAGTTGCGATTTTGGCCCCCTAACTAATTAAAATACAAAACAGCCCCTATTTATTGGATCTTTGGCAATTTTGGCCCCCAATACCACTTTTGACTTAGATTTCGCTGACGTGGCACCCACATCCATTAAGTGAGGCGCCACGTGTAATTAGTTAGGGGTGTCATGTCAGTGAAGACTAAGTCAAAAGTGGTCTTGGGGTCAAAACTGCCAAAGATCCAATACAGGGATAGGGGATGCAGTAGACCTCATGTGGAGTTCTCAGTTGGTGTTGCAAGTGACCATCATGATGTTACAAATCCTTGTTATCATACTTCCAAAATTGTCTGTTTGTATCAAAATTACGAAGGTCGGGCAAACAACACAGTGGTAGGATTGCAAAGTTCTATTGTGAGAAGCGATGGGTGGTTTGAGATTGAGATGGGGGAGTTCTTCAATTTAGGCCTAGAAAATGAAGTCAAGATGAATGTTTTTATGGAGATGAAGGATGGTAACCAGAATACACATCTCTTATTTGAAGGAATAGAAGTTAGACCTAAGTAAGACAATTAAGCAACATTCACTGAACTATGCAACGGGTCTTGCGTCTTGGATGGCAGAACAACGTTTGAAAATTTGAAGTTCCAACTTTTCAACATATTATATATTATTGTTCTAAACTCTTTCTTTGTAAAATATATGCACACTTTATATTGCTTATTGTTCTTCAGTATACTGGGATATCTTTGTTGTGGGTATCTGCCTCGTGTTGTCTGTTGATTGTTCCAAACTATATAATATATTGTGATATTGTGATGCATTATGAATTTGCTATTTATTGATTTGGAACCCTCAACGCGTCAACGGTGATTTAAAATTCTGGTATTTCTGAGGCATTTGATCTATTTGAATCAATATTGTTACTCCAACAGAGTAAGAACATAAAATGAAGAAGTTAGAAGGATCAAACACTTCTTCCAGCACTCAGTTTATGTTGGACTGCGCATGAGTGAAACAATATTGATTAAAATAAAATAGAACAGATGTCTTAAATGGACATTTAAATCACTAGAAAATATAAGAATTGTTTTTTTAGTGGTATGAATGGATTAAAATATTAATCTAAGTACAAAAAAAAAGACTCAATTTAAATAATTAAGAATTGTGGAGATTGGTTTCGTAAGTGAAGCTTAGATGGTAAAAGGTTGTCTTAGACCAAAAAAACTAAAATGATTCCATTTAAACTAATTCTGTGAATCAATGGTTCACACTCAACATTTTTAATGTCTATTCTGTTTCTCTTACTATTACCAATCTCCTTATTTAGTGGTTTTATTTTGTTTTAACCCTTTGGTCCTAATTCCCATTAGAAAGGGTTTGTGTAATCTTGAGTTCGACCGAAGGTAAGTAAACTATGACAAATGATTATTCCAGTCGGGGTTTGAAATCGTTATTCTTGATTGAATCGACTCAATCACTTAGTTCATTCTATGTTTCCTTTGATCTTGTTACTACTGACCTTTACTTCATTTTCACACTTTTATTGGCTTCTTCGGTTTCTCTCCCTTGTTTCTTTCAACATTGTTCACTCTCCTTCGAATTGGTCATTCCATTTCCTTGAATCATTCAAATTCGTCCGGTTGAAGAACACAAATCACTCACTGTTCTCCATAAACGGCCATAGGATGTTTTTTCAAGTTCATAATAGCAGCCAACATTTCATCAAACTCGGGGCTATTTGAGAACAGAATGACTATAACCCCATAGTACTTGTTCTAATTGGTTGAATCTAGCCATTACTGATTACTATCAACTCTCAAGCTGAGTATTTATATCCTTTTTTATGGGCTTGATAGTGGTCAATTGCTGTTGATAGATCCTATTCCATTTCACTTCAGCTTGAAGCACCAAAACCATTCATCTGCAATGCTGTTATTGCTTCATCTGCACGGTTTCTTTTCTTGGTCCTAACTGTTGCAACAACAAATCCTATTTATTTTTTAATTCATCATATTACCAAATTTTTATAATCACGGCCCAATTTGTTTGTTACTTTACCAACTAAAGATCCAGTTCATATTTTAAGCCATGATATTGCTACCCATGTTCTTGAAAAATTTGATATTGCATAATCTATTTTCAATTCCTTCACTAAAGTTCAAATTTATTTCTCTAAACTTAAATCTGTTCCATAATTTTCTATGTTGTGTCCCTTCATCGTCCATTAAGCGAGTGATCATTGAGGAAGATTGGGAAGATTGATGTCAATGTTTACGGTGTCCGCATTGCTCATGACCCTCATGTTGTGGACTCAATTCCCCATTTTCTAGCATTTCGTCTGTAATTCATTTTCAAATAAATCAATTTTCATGTCATTAGTCAATTACTTTTGATGGATCCTATGCCCCACATCAATAAAAAGTTCTTCTGTTGCTTTTCTGATGAGAATTATCTGGCTTTTGCTGCCATATTTTCAACTTATTGATGGCGAAACTGCCAAATCCAAATTTTATTTATCAGCACATCCAAATCGAAGTTAGTAAAGAAAGATTGGCCATTAGGTGTTCTATGTGGTGTTTTACTTCTAGATCATCTCATAAATAAATGGTTCAAAATTCGTAGCTACCCGCTTTGGTTTGATATTCCTAATGATTTTAAAACTGTCATGTGGAGTTATCTATTGGTGTCGTAGCTAACATTTATATATATAAAGATTGCCAACCCTACGCTTCCATACTGCATCAGAATGGGTGCGTTTGATGAATTACCGGAAGAGTGCATTGCCGCCATACTCTCTCTTACAACTCCCGTTGACGCCGTCAGACTCTCCCTCGTTTCTAAGACTTTCCTTACTGCCGCCGATTCCGACGCGGTCTGGAGCCACTTTATCTCTTCCGTTCCTTGCTTCATCACGCTTTTCATCACACACTCTCGTTCCTATGTCAACATTCCTACCAAAAAATCTCTCTATCTTGCCCTATGTGATCAGCATATCATCATCGTCATCGCCGTCTTCGGCGACAACATGGCTCGAAAGGTAATGTTTTTCCTAACCCTCCTCCAATTTCTCGAATATTCCAAATGCTAATGGAAATTGGTTATGTTGAAATGTAGAGCTTTCAATTGGATAAAAAGAGTGGCAAAAACTGTTACATGTTTTCTGCTAGATCTCTCAACATTACTGCTCAATCCATCAGTGGGGGGTTTTCTTTTTATCGACTTATTTGGACTCGTATGCCAAATTACAGGAGGTTAGCTCTTAAGTTTTCTATTTACTATATGTCTTGATAAAATTAATAGCTCTTAAGATTTAATTTAGTTAGTTTCAAATAAAGTGTGACCAAAATGTTTTTTAATTTTTAGAAAATAAGTGCAACGAGTAGAATACATACTGGACAATTTCTGGACATATTTGAAATGCACAGTGTCAGAAGTTCAATTGTTCTGAATTGTATGTGTCTTTAGCAGCCGTGGCCAGTGAATTATCTTGGCTATTATATGTTTTGCATAATGTTGTCCAATTTCAACCCTTATTTTGTGACAATATCAAGAAGTTGTTGTGCTTATATCCACGTAGAAAAGCGGATAAGTGAGAAAGAAGGTAGATGCTGGATTTCCTATAACAGCATATCTAACTTATTAACTGAGATGTCTGTCATAATCAGTTTGAACTTGAAATACAAATACTTCAGTTATGTTTGGTAACAGCCTCAAATTTTTAGTCAATGAACC
>Ga0228710_1002812_pt1 | contig 27652 bp, 19 predicted proteins | sample MedpolnodulmetaG_FD_177995 | JGI IMG/M metagenome (GOLD analysis project Ga0228710, IMG submission 177995) | Root nodule microbial communities from Medicago polymorpha collected in Santa Monica, California, United States - pink nodules | ecosystem: Host-associated > Plants > Roots > Nodule... | reverse complement strand
AAAATTTTGCACTTATGCCTCCTAAACTTAAAAATTTATATTTTTTTCCTTACCAAAAATCATACATTCAATTCTTCTAGTATATTGTACCTATTGTCATCAAAATTCTATTCACAAGAACATGAATGAATATATGCCAAAGAAATAATGGTTTTGTCATGTGAAGCATTTTCATTCATATTTCATATTTATCAACAAGGAGCAAGATAATTTTTTTACATAGATAGTAAAACTAAAAACCAAACATTAAAAAGATATCAAGTTGTTGAAATAAACCAAGACAAGAATGCCATAGCAGCAGAAAATTAATATCTATCACATAACTTTGTAGGACAATGTGATCTACCGGCTTCATGCAGAAAATCTGTGACACAATCTATTTAACATGCTGCAACTAATAGATATGACATTTCCTGCATTATAAAAATTATATTATTAATTAAGTTGCAAATTCACAAACCTAACCCTTGTTTCTTCTTCCTTCTGCAGATATTAACCTATGAATTCTTTATGGACACACAATTATCAAAGACTTGTGTACCTTATGAGTGCATACTCTAACATAATTACCAACTTGTGTAAAAAAGACTTCTATATATTATATATTTAAAACACATGAGAGTAACATACCTTCCATAAAGATTTATATGACCAATAGCTACATAAACATACATTCCATAAAGATTTATATGATCAATAATTGTTAATATTTTGTCTTTAATATCTTTTGAGTCAATGATAAAAAAAAATATATAAATTTTCAAGTTCAGGGAGCATTTTGCACATAAGTGCAAAATTTCAGGGGAGTATTTGATCATAACCGTAAACAGTTAACAGAAAAATTTGACGGATGAGGTAAATTGATTAAAGTTATGCAATTTCAAAAGAGTAATTGAAGTTTTGTTAATTTTAGGAGAGTAATTGACGAATCTTACCATTTCAGGGGGAATTGCCTATTTAACATATAAATAAAATATGCACATTGCATGTATACTCATCTAATTACATGAGTCCAGCTAACTTCAGTTTGATATGGGTAGAAAAGTCACCTTTACCCTGCAAACCGAAGAGTCTAGTCAAGATATTCATTATCATAGTTCAGCCACCTGACTTATCCTACCTATGATGCAACAAACACATGTAGGATATTCAACATATCGTCATCAAAATTATTTAATATTTACTTAGCCTATATTTTCAACTAAGGACACAGTGCAATAGCAATATAAGATAACCAATGCAATAATCATGTCAAATATCTAGGGCCGTATCTGAGGCAGGGCGAAGAGGACGACCGCCCTATGCACAAAAAATAAGTATAAAATTTGGGCCCCCAAATGTTTTTTAGGGGTCTATTAAGCTCTAAAAAAAATTACTTAGTTTTTTTTTATCAAGATTGATATTTATATATTTATTAGTTAGGACCCAAATTATAGGTTCGTCCTAGGCTACCAAGATCTCAAAAACGGCCCTGCAAATATCTTAAGACATGCGCAATAGGTACTCATACAACAATAGTCACAAAAGTGCTACTCTAAGATTAATTATCATAGGAACAAGTCTTACATAGATAAAAATTACTTAATCACACACACGCACAAATAAAAAAAAATAAAAGATTAATTATTTAGTCACATTATATAACTTTTTTTTCTTTTACTTTTATAATATGTGTACGCTTAAATATTTTAGATTTGGACTTGTACCAAGTGGGTATTTCTCTCATGATAAACATGGTGTATAAACACAACTTGCATATGACCTCAATGCATATATTTCTTTCATTAACCAAACATAATGAGGAGAATTGCATGACATATAAAATATGGACATAGCCTATATAGTAAGTATCCCCAAGAATGCCTTTTAGAGTCCCTAAAAACTTTGCATGAACCCCTTGATGTATCCATCAAATTAAGTTGTGTATACTACTCAAATCATTTATGACTTCCTTATGTAAAGTAACCGAGAAGAGTAAAACATGTAAAGCAGAACAAAATAGAAGAAAGGTGAACCCCAACAAAGTGAAGAAAATGGTTTACAAAAGAGAAGATAGAGTATTTCAAACAAGAAATCAAACCAAGATGCACATCTTTATAGGAATGGTCTTGCAAGGCATGAAATGTCTTGCGTGATTCCTTGTGATCCAAATTATTCAACTCCAGGCAATATGCTCCGTCTCCCCTAAACATCTTGAAAAAAAATCAACAAATTCTTTGAAGAAACCATCAATAGAACTAGACCAAATATTAGGGTTATTGTTCAAACACAAATCATTATAGTGATGATAAAACATTGGTTGTGTAGCAAGTAAACTTGTCTTTCTCGCTTTTTCTCTCAAGATCAAATTCTCTTCTATTTAGCTCTCGTCCAACGTGGAAATTTCTTCATCTCGACTCTTTTTTTACTTATTTTTTATTTTTCTTGATCTCTTTTAAGTCTAAGTGTCATTTAATCCCTACACATTTCTTGTGGACTAAGATAAGGAGAACGAACAATTTTGTGTGTGTTGTGAACAAAGTTGAATTTCATAGTGAAGCCATCATGGCTGACCTTCCTATCAAATTGTCATGGTTTACCAACGTAAACAGTGAACGATTTCTAGTGATATAACTTCACACAAAATTTCATCTTCATATGTATAGATTCTAAAGTAACCTAACACTTATTTATCAACAACAATTTCTCCATTCTCTCTTAACCCCTGAAGTTTATAAAGTCTAGGATGGAAAGTAGTACTAAGATTATGTTTTGTAACTAGTCGCGTACTAACTATATTAGTGAAAATACCAACACCGATTATTAAAGAATATAAATTTCCTTAAACATCTAGCGTAAAAGATATTTTCTCTGTGAGAGCCATCATCATTCATGTGGACACACAACAATCTCCTCATCATAAGTAAATTCCCCGGGAGGTGTAGTTCCTCACTCCCTTCATCATTCTTACTAGATGGCCTAAGAGAAGAATGTAAACTTTCTTTTTTCACTTTCGATCATCATTAATCCATCCTTTGATGACCAAAGCTCTCTTGTTTGGACATTGGGAAGCAATGTACCCCATCCCAAGACACTTAAAACAATTAATAGAATTAGTAAAAGAAGTGGAAGTAGATTTATTTGAGTTAAAAGATATTTTTACCTTCAGGGAGGTAGATGATCCTTCCTTCTTTGACTTGTCCATCATCCAATTGGAAGTGTTGTAGATTGAATTTAATTTATTTTTTTGGAAATTTTTCCTTTTCATTTGTTTGTCCACCTTAGAATCTTGATGGAATAATTCCTCCATATCCATATGACTTTGTAACTCCACTATATCTCTTTTTTCGTAATCCATGTCATTCGTGAATCTTGACATTGCTCACTCATCACTTTCCTCGATGTAATTCTTATGTTTACTACGTACTTCCAAATTTGTCTAATATTCTTCAACACTTTTTACTCCTTGAGTATGTTTTTGACGCTCGTTATGTAAGTTAAGGGTCGAATTTTGGGGTGTGCAAACCGCTTAATAGAACTGGGTCTCCTCAAGGCATGGGTCTCCAAAAAAAAATTATAGCTCAATAGTACTGCTAAGTGTTAGGTGGGTACGTACTTCCAAATTTGTCTAATATTCTTCAACACTTTTTACTCCTTGAGTATGTTTTTGATGCTCGTTATGTAAGTTAAGGGTCGAACTTTGGGGTGTGCAAACCGCTTAATAGAACTGGGTCTCCTCAAGACATGGGTCTCCAAAAAAAAATTATAGCTCAATAGTACTGCTAAGTTAAGGGTCGAACTTTGGGGTGTGCAAACCGCTTAATAGAACTGGGTCTCCTCAAGGCATGGGTCTCCAAAAAAAAATTATAGCTCAATAGTACTGCTAAGTGTTAGGTGGGTGTGTTTTTGGGAGGGTGGTTTGAGTTTCCTCATGTATACGATAGTGATTTTCCCCTTTGGGTGTACTGCTTATATACGGCACCTTATATTTATCTTTTAAAAAATATAAATAGAACATTGTTCTTTAAAAAAAATACATTTTTATTTTATTATCGGTCTCTTTTTAGCTACAGAACCGAGTCTCCGGATTCGTAAGAACGACCATGTGTAAGTTTATATGATAACGACTTCTAACATATCTATTTCTTAACACAACCATTAAGTTTCCTCATGAACTGTGGCAGTTTCACCGCCCGGCGACCCCGGGCACGCGCCCGGGCTCCGGCCAAATTTTTTTGCAATTTCTAATGTAAATTCCTTTGAATTTCTTATATAAACCCCTATAAATTGGACAATTTCTTTAGATTTTTTAATTATTTGCTTGCAATTTCTTATGTAAACCCCTATAAATGATTTTTTTTGCCTAGGCTTTATAATAATCCTAGATCCGCCACTGCTCATGGATCGGGAGGTCTTGCTCCACACCTTACTCTCTCTTTTTGTAGTTGATCCCACTGTAATATAATATGGCATAATTTGTGAACTCAAAAGTTGCTAACTTCACCTTCCTTTCCTCCCTAACTTCGTGGTAACTAAATATTTGTTCCAAGCTCTCAATGTATGTTTCTAGAATAACCTTCCCTTAAAAATTAGGAACTTCATCAAGTTTCTTTTTCTTCCAAAGTTATTTTTCCTCCCTAATCCTTCTTTCTTGATATAATTTCTAAGTCTTCCTCCATTCCCCTACTCCTCCTATACTCCCTAGGAGTTTCATCCTCTTCCTTCTCATAGTCCTTTTGACTTAGAGGTTGATGTTTTGACATTGCCCTCTCTTCATCGAAAGTAATTATTTGTCTTCTCTTCACTAACCCTCTTAATCTTCCTCTGTTCTTCTCGGACCTGGATCCCCTGTTGTAACTACTTCACGCAGTTACACGCAGTCGTCAATCTCAGCCATAAAGCATTGATCCAGCGGTTCAGATTTGTTTTGCTAGTTTTCACACAGTTTAATCTCAGTCACTTATCTTTGATCGGACGGCTCACACGCCTTACAGCATCCTGCTGTTACAGCAGAAAATCTGCATTCGTTCTTCTCTTTAAAGATTAGTCATATATTCCATGAGGGATTGTGTCTTTTGTGATGGTTGAATATCATTCATGGTGAAATACAAGAACAAAAATTAACAAAAGAAAAAAAAATTAGACCTCACATATCAACCAAGTGTCTACCCTCTTGATGACTTTGCAATGTAATCAATCTCTCTTGACTTTTACCACTTATTGTGTATTTTGGTAGTACTTTTTTTTAAACCATTGCCTTATAAACATCCAAAAAAAATTATAAAAAATCAAGTAAAGAAAATATGTGTAGAAACACACTATTTTCTATTTTTGGAATTTTCTGAAGATTTCAAATTATTTTCAAATAGTAGCGCATTTTACTTTGAATTTCAATATTTTCTTTTGTAGTTTGTGTAAAACACCAAAAACAAATTTTCTACACTTTTTATTTTTTATTTTTATCAAAACTCTCTTTTAGAAAGAAGAAGATGATTTATATTTATTTATTAGGAAAGAAAGACGATGATAAAGCTAAGAATTTTGGAATATTTCAGCAACAATATAATAACTCGTGAAAATGCATCAAAAACTCGAATACAATAAAGAATTAAACACAAACGAAATTGATTCGTCGAAATATTCATACAATTCATCAAACATAAGTAATCAATCAACACTTTGTGAAGAACACATCATGAACCTAGCTTGCAATGAAGGAATTCAATAAATTTAAAAATTCGTCACAAGAAAGAAGCATAAATCATGTGCAAAAATTATGAATAAGTCTCTTGTAATCATGGAATCAATGTACAACAACATCATATCTAGGCAAGAAAGATGAACACAATTAAGAAGATTTGAGTTTTGTTAAAATTCTGAACTATATAGTAACTCTAGATCTGAATTTCACAAAAATTCACAATTAATTTTTCTTACAAGTTATCAAAAAACCGAACTCAGCCCCTAGGGTATATTGATCGATTAAAATATAACCCAGCCACAGCAAAATAAATCAAAGAACAAGAATGATATGCACACACAAAATAAATTGAAAATATACAAATTAAAATAACTAAAGAAACTAAAAAACTGGAATTTAGTGCCAATAACCAATTCAAAATACATTCAACATGACAATGTCTACAATTTATGAATTCAATGTAATTGATCAATAGACCATGTATATCGTAATTTCAGCGACAAGAACAAGAGTCTTGATTAACAATCATGCTGGTGATATATATGAATTATGCCTCCAAGATCCACTCTCCCCATGACAACTCTTGATGAACCCTAATTTGATCACAAGGGTAGTAAATAGTTTGATGGGTATAGTCAAAATACACACTATAGTAGTAACTGTTTTCTATAAGGATCTTCTCGCTAGCGATTTTCCCTACCCACCAACCATCATTATCAAAAACATCAACTTTTTGATTGAGTTGAAACTTAGAAGGATTTCAAACAAGTGGCAGTGATGGACGAAGATCTTTTGATAAAAGTGTTTTCCATAAGAAGTTGAGACTCGTCGTCTTTAAGAAGATTCTTGTAACGAATCACATATTTTCCACTCTCAAGGCATGAAACAATTGTGGCTTCAAAATATGAACCTACAAACCCTTCTTCTTTACTGCATACTTCTACTTTATCTCCTACCTTGTAATCCACTCTCTTCATTGGTGGAGGCATGGTTGCACAAAATCAAGAATCTACACGAAGAAATAGAGACACAGAGAGACAGAAAGTATGAAGCAAGTACACACGGTGTGTATTATGTAATGTTTGTTTGAGATTGAGATATTTTAGACGGTTTAGAATTTTCTAGAAGGTAACTTGTAATTATTATTGTGATGGACGGTTGAGTTTTATTTTTGAAGGAGGACGGTTGAGATTGATTGTTATATTTTTTTACAATATCTTAGGTTGTTATATGAAAAATATTCGTTCCTTTAGAAAAAGGAAAAAGATTCGATAGGATTTTTATAGAATTTTCCAAGCATGTGATAGTTTTGTTTTTTTTAAGGAATGTGATAGTTTTTTGTTTCTTTTGTTTTTAGGGGAGGTATGTCGTATGTGATAGTTTTATTTTCACAGGATATACTACGTAATAATTTGATTTATTTTTATTGCGATAACATATGTAGATTATCAACGGTATTTTATAAAAATAATTTGTGTAAATTACAAACGATATTTTATGTAAAAAAATTATATAGATTAAAATTATAATTAGTATAAATATTTGTGAATTTCAAATGTAACAAAATCAGCAAACTATATTTATCCTTTTGAATAACAACAATGATATAACAAATATATTGTCAAAAATATGATATAGCAAATATAACAAAAAAAAAAATCCTTTTTAATAACACCAACAATATAATAGGAAAAATTGGTTAAGGATATTGTTTGAATAAAAAAAAAAGTCAACCCAAAATCTCTTATTCTCTATCTATATAGTACAGATATATCATTAATAATTGTACCCAAAAAAATATATCATTAATAATTCAGTATTTGAATAAAAGTTGTTTTTTCTCTTGCATCCACTATTGTTAACGTACTGCCGCTTTCCTAAAAAAAATATATATACATCTATTCTATATGTTGTACTATATATAAATGCACATTTTTTTAGGAAATATAAAGAAACATCTTGTTTCCTCAAAAAAAAAAATTGTCCTCGTCATGTTTTCTCAAAAACAAAATGTTCTCGTGAACATTGCTCAGTTCATATGGACAATGCATAATATATGCAAGGTATGGGGTTCGAACCTCGGCCACCACAAAAAAATAAAAATGAAGGACATCTTGTCTTATTTTATTGAATTTCTTTGGCTTTTTCCAAAAAGAAAACAAATACAAACGTTGACTTGACTTTTTCCTTTTCAATTTTATCTCTATGAATAATTTTATTTATGATTTAACCTTTTTTATTTAAATGAAAAATAGAATTTTTTAAATATTTATACTTTTATATAAAAAAAGATGCTAAATTTTTGTGTAACATTTTTTCTCCAACTTTTTTCTTCACCTAATTTTTTTTAATATTTTATCATTCTTTACCAATAAAATAACTTAGTTTTAAATAAAATATTCAAATAAAATTTTACAACTTCAATTATTATATCGATAAAAGCGGAAACATGGCCATTTGAGCGCTGGTAATTACAATATACTGTTATTATGTTAAATTTGACTCAAAGTATTATTGTAACTTCAAGTTATTTTTCTTCTTTTTTTGGGAAAAAATTATGTTATACTCATATTCTTTGAGTCTCTAGTTCAATATATGTTCATTTTGGGAGTTTGCAGGGGAGACCAAATACTTTGGAAGAGGGGAAAATGAATAAATCTTTCACTTTGATTTTGGTCATTTTGGATAGCTGACAATAAGGTGGTCTTTGAGGAGGGGGGCATTTAGCACAAAAATAAGGTATATGTTATGGGATGGCTTCTTATTTATTCTAATTTATTTCTTTTTAAGTTTTATGCAATTTTAAAATGCATCAAAAACGGAAAAACATCCTAAAGTTGAATAGTTAGGAGGAAAGGGGATTTACATATTTCATCACTGCTAGTGAACTAGGGGATCTTATCGGTACGAGTTATATCATGTTCTACCACAACCTCTTGCCGATATTTATTTAGAGATGACACTCAAAGACATCAAGCTTCCATCTCCCAATTAGGGAAATGATATTGACACTAGTCGATGTGTCCTGTCTATTATATCTTAGACTTTTTCTGAATAAGAACTTCAACTTAATTTGTATGTTTATTGAATAATTGGTGATGTCTAATCTATAAAATTCCATTCTTTTTGTTCAGCTTAAAAATATAGTAACTTGTTATGTGCTAAAAAAATTGTACTAACTTCTAGTTATTCAATATTCTAGGGATCAAGTATGGCAAAAAGGAGCATGTCTTTTTGTGAATATGCATTGTCCTTGTATTCCTGAATACTCATTAATGTTAAGAGGAATCAAAAATAGATATTTCTCATAGTTATGATTTCAATGAAAAGAATATGTGAGCTATGATTTTAGCCATCATCTGAGTTAACTAAGCTCGTCCAAGAGACAGGTTGCCCAAACAAAACTGCTTGAATTAGGAATTGTGGAATGAAAAGGTTAATATGGAATTGGCAAAGCTAATATGATTATCCCTTATGGCTTGATACAAGACTTTATCCTAAATTTTTCAGTGACATTCTGGTTGATTCTGTTTTAAAAAATGAAATGCAGTAGATACTTTCTGTTAAAAAATTATAAACTGTAACTATAAAATACTCTTGATATTATTTTTTTACAAATAAAATATATATATTAATACAACCTACACATTGGATAGAAAAACTCTTCTATAGACACAACCACAAATGATAAATTTTTGGGCACACTCACCTCAAAGAGAAAAATTTAAAACTGACAATATAGCCCAGAAGCAGAAACAAAAACACAACAATACAAGAAAGAATATAGAGCCACAATAAATCCTCGAACCCAAAAAGAATCACCGTTAGTCAACAGCTACATTTAACATTTTTTTCACCGTTACATGTTACTTCTTGATCAAGCTAAAAAACTTATTAAACCTATTCTTCAACACTTTCCCATCTAACCATTGTTACTCTTGATTGATCTTATCCATATTAATAATATCAGTGCATCTCATGTAGTGGATTAGTGTGAACCAATCTGGTTCACGCAGTAATTAATCAGTTGCTTTTTTGTTGAAAAAACAGCTTCAAGGTTTACAAACATGATGAAAAAGGTGCTTATGTACTTTTTTTGTTTTAATCGTTGTGAATACATTATATAATATTTTTTTGAAGGAATACAATATATGTAACCAAAAAAGAAGAAGGAATACAATGTATAATATTTTCGCACTAGATTTTTAATATATAAGTGTATAAATGCAGTCATTTACACCGAGAAAAGAAAGTAAAGTGGAAAAGTACGTGTAATGCAGACCAAACCCACGTAAGAAAGCTATGGCGCAAAAACTAACGATGACTTCTCACTCGGGCTTCCTATCGTGGCAAAATTTGGATCAATTGATTAAAATTAGAAAAATAATCTTCTTAAAAAAATTAGAAAAATAGTAACAAGTATTCATACAGGAGATTCTAGGATGAGAGTCCAATTATTAAGTCTCTTATTAGTGGACCATTATTAAGAACCATTAGATTAATCAAACTCACTCATTTTATTATACTCTCTCTATTAGATCACAAATCTCCTTTTTTTCTCCAAGTTCTAAACCACCAAAAAAACCTTTTTGAGAAAATATCTTTCTTTCGACGATGAACGAAGATTTATGTTGTCATCAATGATAGAAAGATTCTTGTTGTTCGACGGAGAGCAATAGAAAATGGGTAGTGGAGATTTGATATTATGTTAAGAGGAGGGTCACACTTTGGTTACTTTAAACAAATCACTTAAAATAATATTAGTTTATTTGCACACTCCGTTTTGCGAAATTTGCTTATGAAGTGGATGGTCGAGGAAAGTTTTGTTTTAAAGTCTATTTGTGATAGAAGATCGTTTTGCCTAACAATTAAGATGGTTGAGAAATGTAATGTGATATGATGTATATCAAAGTGGATGAGATTACCGATTTCTCCCTCTTGCAATTTAAGCAAAATAGATTCAAACATTTGCTTCATGTGGGGAATTTTAGGTTTGGTATGAAATGAAATATTTGGACCTTTTTTGACTTGCATCGTTGAAGCTTTTTAAATAACTAAATGCACTTTTCTACTCAAAGTTTCTCTCTCTTTCCACTATGACAAAGCATACATGCATATGCCCTGTTTTATTATTTCAATGATTTCCTCTATGTGGAGAAGAAGCATAAATCGGAAATTACAAAAAAAAAAATACAAATATTTAAAAGAAAAAACTAATAATTGAGGGAGGTTTTAAGAAATGTAAAATGGAGAATGAAGAGGAGAATTCTTTTTTATGAACATATTTAATTCTAACAAAACCATCAATTAAATTTGACAGTGAATCTTTTCTGCTCCACCGGTAAGAAACTTAATAAAGTTCTCACTCTAGAATACATTGAAAATCAATATATAATGTTCTTTTGAAAAATGTGCAATTCACTTTTTTAAATTTTAAAAATGGATTAAATAAGTTTTTTATCATTATAAATATAATAACAAGAACTTTTTTTAGTCATCCTAAAAAAGTGGTATGTTTGCATTCCTATGAAAAATTTCAACACACAATTTTAGTCTTCATTAAATTCAAATTTGTTTAATTGTTCTTAAATTTTTGAATAATTTTTTCAAACATGTTTAAAAATTGCTTCTTCACAAAAAATGATTTCAAATTTGATTTCTAGGTCCTGACTTTCATTACTTTTATCTTGAATTTTTTGTGTTTAAAAAATTTATTAGAAATCGTGGTTGGGCCTAACACAACCCCACAAAACCGGCTTGTGAGGTGAGGATTGCCCCCACTTATAAATAAATTGTCAGGCCAACTCCTAACCGATGTTGGACTCTTAACACACCCCCTCACGACCAGCACTATTGAGCTTGGTTCGTGGACATAAATAGTGGGTGGCCATGATTTAACATGAATCTGTAAAGTCAGCAACAAAAACTAGAACCAACATATCAAAGCATGTAGGTCACGGTGATACAAGACTCTCAACGTAGACACTAGAGGTGAACTTAAAGGGTAGCGAAGTAGAAGGGAGGCCTTGAATATTAGGAGTCTCTACAGTACCATTCTTGTAATTATAAGCATATACCTTCTGTTGAATATCTAATAACACTTGATCATCCTCCTCAGAAATGCAAAGCATAGCGGCCCTGACGCCATTGTCTCCAAGAAATTTCATGAATGGAACAGTGAACAATTTAGTCCAAGATTCTTTATTTCCATATTCATTAATAACCCAACCATCCAAAATAGTTTCGTTTTGAGCAAGGATGCATAAGCAATCATTGGAAACCCCCAAGCTCAAGTTAAACAGAGGAGCATACTTAACATGGTTGTTAAACCTAGCGAGTACCCATAAAAAAAAAAATAGGGTTAGGGTTAGGGTAAGAATACTTCACGAGGAGAGTGATTTCTACGAAAATTCATATTTAGTTCATATTTCATGTTTAAAAAATATAATTTTTTATAAATTGGAACTCACTCATATGGCAAGGGAAGAAAATATCTTTAACCTCTAATGTAATATTAATTACTCCATCCATAATCATAATATTGTTTTTGCAATTTTGCTTGTCCCTAAATAAAAAAAAAATCCGGGCTTCGGCCCTCTTTGTAATAAAAAAATATATAATTTTTCACATTATTAGATATATTTATTACTTTTTTTTATAGTATATCTTTTTTTTATGATAGAAGAAAACTACAAAAGATGACGTTTGTTTCAAGTTATATTTGGAGATTCCTGAGAATATGATAGCATGAAAGATATATTCCTATGTTTGTTTTAAATTTTTATAATTTTATTCCTGGGAATAGAAGTTTCCTAGAAATCTTGTCTTGTTCCTAAGAAAATTGGGAGGAATAAAAGTTCTTATGAAGGTGGGAATAAAATCATTAATTACTATCCAGAACTATCGCTTTATCAGTCATTCCCAGAAATACTCTAAATACTAACCAAATACATTTTCTCAGTAAACCCGAAAATACAATTCTCATCCTTATATTCACAGAAAAATTATTCCCATGATTATAATTTGTAAACTTGAAACAAACATTCCCTAAGGAACTAACCTAGGGACTCTACATCTCATTAAATCAAAACGAAGCTTAAGAGCTAAAGAAGGACAGAAAGATTGAAGAGGTCCTCCATGAGAAAGAACCACGGTGACCCAAGTTAGCAAGAAAATCAACACAAGAGTTAGCCTCCCTATAAATATGCTTCAATGAGACCTTTCAATCCATAAGATAGATAAGAAAAAGAATGTCGAATATATGGAGTAAGAGCCGCGGTATGAGATGAAGTGAGCTGAACAATTTGTATAAAGACCTAAGAATCACATTCCACAAGAAGGGAAGTAATACCCTGATCACAAAATGTTTTAAGACCATATTAAAGACCTCAAAGCTCAACAAAAATAGCAGTGGAGGTTTTAATATTACGACAAATTTCTTATTATGGGGACAAATTTGTGATATTTGTTTTCTCAAATTTAAATTGTGAGATTTTAAAATTTGTGATATTTGTTTTCTCAACTTAAATTGATAGATATTTTTTTTTTCTCAACAAGAAAAAGTTGTGAGATTGTTTTCTAAAAAAATTGACTGAGATCTCATTTTCTGAATTTAAAAAAAAATTAATAAGTAATTTTTGTCAATTTAAATTGATAATAAACATCTTATGGAATATGTTCATAAAAAATAAACTTAAAGATTCATTATTTCAACATATAAATTAATTGTATAACTAATACTTACTTATGTGATCATAACTTCTAAATTTTACTTTAGAATTAATAAATCATATATGTTGAAAAATGGATTCAATTAAACCAAGATACTATGAAGAGCCGACCCAGGGGTGGCAAATAAAGTTGCTTCCAATCCTTAATCCACCCCAACCATATATCAACGTTAACCAAGCTATTGCCTTGATATATAATAAATTCATTCAACAACCAACACCAACCATATATTTGGTTACAAACTGCTACATTCAAAACTAGACAAGACAACTCGATGGTATGTAATGTTTCCATCAACGATGCTTAATTTAACCGCAAACTTTTTTGTTTTAGGAAACCACAAACTTATAATTTACAAAAACTAAATATTCACATACTTAATTTTGTATATAACTTAAGACATGTCCCTAAATTCCATATGATGCTATTCAAAAAGACTAGTTTTGTTCTTAAATATGCTTTGGTGACTTAAAATTATATTATTGAGGGGTGGGTGGTAACTTGTATAAGGCCATGAACCCTTGTGATGCGCTGATTGTTGTTAATGAGTCTCACATCGAATAAAATATGACTTAAACATGCGTTTATAAGTAGGAGCAATTTTCACCCAACAAATGAAAAGGAACATTGTGATGAAGTAAAAGGGTTCCTGCAGTTTCAACTAAATATTTGAATGAACTAGAGCAAAAAATGACGCAACATTTTTAGGCAATTGTATAGGAACATTGTGATGAAGTAAAAGGGTTTTTGCGGTTTCAACTAAATATTTGAATGAACTAGAGCAAAAAAGGACGCAACACTTTTAGACAATCGATGATCCAATTATGAAATCATATTATGTATGTCCAACCAAAAATGAAATCTTATTTCTATTTTATAACTTTTCATTGATTCATTTGCATTTTTATTTCAATAGTAATAGTAATTGATAATTCTAATTCAACAACTATTAAATCGTGTTCTAAAGGGTGGTTCAAAATCCAAGTCAAAGAATTCACGTTTGAATTTCATCGATAATGGAGATATCCTTTTATGTGTGTGATCATTGGCTTCAATTTTTTTTTTTTAAGAGGCTACAATGAACTATATTACCACATCAAAAGGTCCTCTCTAGCATAAGGTATGCCAAGGAAAAGACACCTAAGTCGAAACAAATATTTACAAGGGAAAACCAAAACAGTGACTAAAGAAAGCAAATAACTATTAAGCTTATGACCAAAATAGTGAAAGGACTAAGCCACCAGCCATGATAGTTGAAGGGAAGAGAAAGAAATTTCGCCTTCAGCCACATGAAAGTCAGCGACTTAATTTTATCAACCACCTGCATAATTGAGCACTCTTTGCCATTGAAGAGCGTGTTATTTCTTTCTTTCTAAATTTCCCACGTAGCTGCTTACCAAAGAACCTGTAAAATTGATCGTTGTGCCTTTGTGACACCACCATCAATAGTGAACTGATTAAAATGGTCTCCCACAGAGAAGGGAATTACCGTCGACAAATCCAACCACCTGGAGATATAGTGCCAGGTCGAACCAAATATATTACAGTGTAAAAATAAATGTGTCGAAGTCTCTTCGGACCCACAGCCAGCAACACACATCTAGGAATCATTAGGAATCACTCCACAACGAAGAAGGTTATCCTTAGTTGCCAACCTATCACGAAACATACGCCAGGCAAACAAAACGACCTTCAAAGGGACATCTTTATTCCAAAGAGAGGACACCGCCACCATAGAAACAGACAGAGGTTGAAAAGTGAGCAATTTATAAGCACTACGGACGAAATAGACATGAGATGTTTCCAAATTAGATAGCCACCTGTCAACTTTATCAACTTGCAAAGTCACACCGTGAAGTAATAATTTAAATTCCCCCGCCAACTCCTCTTCTCACGCAAACAGCCCCCTCCTCCAACTCCATGTCTGCCCCTCATCCCCCATCCTAACCAACACATCATCAATAATAATTTATGTACTCTTTTGGAGATTTTGTTTTGTGTGGGATGGTAATTGTTTGTTTTTTCTTGAGGTTTGATTTTGATTGTATATTTAGTGAATTGTAATTGTTTTATTCATGTTAAAGAGTCGTTGGATGAGAGATAACATGAACAAGTGTTTATAAGTGACAACGAATTTTACCTCACAGATCGATTTTGGAAGAATGAATTATCTCTGGTATAAAAATTTAAGGTGATATCAAAACCTCTTCCAAGATTTGTCTTTATCGAGTCACCTACCATTTATATCTATGCATCAAGTCTAATAGTATTAGATGTGATAGACTCTGTTAAATACTATCATATTTAATAAAAAATGACATAAATAAGTGTTTCTAAACAAGGATAATCATCATCTCACAAATCAATTTTGTCCTATGAGCTAGTGCAAATATAAAAACTTAGAATTCATCAATGATACACTTTGTGTCTTGGATAATAAGTATTTTTATTAATACCATTTGTTGATCTTTCATAAAAAAAGAAAACTTATATAGTATTGAATCTCATGTGTCAATGTAAACTTTGTTATTTAACGTGGATTGATTGGACTATTGGGTTGGAGGCTCGAAAGGAAGGTTAATGTTGGGTCCCTCGTCGGTCACTCACTCACAGATTATATTATTATGCATATACTCCATTATTATAATTTCAACGCAGTTTTAAAAATATCATCAATATCCAATAGAGATATTAACGCCAAGTGTATGTTGCACTATAGTGTTTTGTGTTCCTATCCAAATCCAATCAAAATGGAAAAGACAGAGCTTGACAAAGTAAGTAGATAGAAAGAAAGAAAAAATGAACAAGATACGAAAGAAGAAAAGAAGTAAACAAAATTCAATCCAACAATGTGAGTGATTTAACCCTCTTTCTTTATCTCATAAGGGATTAACTGGGTCCTGTTTGTGGTCCCCCATCTTTCCCCAATTGTTTGTCCCTATTCTTTTTTCCCTTATCTTAATCCTAATAATAATGTACATACAGATTTCATTTGTACCATTACCCCCTTTCCCACTGCTGGCTGTTTGCCTTTTACAAAAATCCAAACCATCTCTCATTTTCAAACCATCTCTCACACACACAATTTTGGATCCGAGTCACTCTTAATCTTAACCAATGTTTGGTATCACGGTAAATATATCAAACCGTAATTTTACATAAGTTATCAGTATAATATCAAACACACTTAATGGTAGAAAAATCATCATAACTTTAATGCATGATAAGAAAAAAAGAAGGAAAAATGATAAATAAGATGAGGAAAAGATGTATATCTTTTAAAAGTAGTGGATTCGGATCACACGATTTTGAAATAGAGAATGTTAAAGAATGTCTCATAAATATTGATTAAGCAATTAAAATAAAATAAAAAATTACAAAAAAATGATGCAATCTTTTTTTTTTTGAATGGTAAAATATATTATATATAAGAGGATTAAATCTCAAGTATTACACCAGAAAGAGAAAATAAAAACACATAAAACCCCCAAAGAAAAACCACTAACACCCTCAAAAAGCTTAATCCCCTGACAACAGCTCCTCAAAGAACCAACACCGCCAGCAATTCTTCAAAGAACAAACACCGCCAACAGTGATCAATTAGGCACCCGGTAGTGATTTTGCTTCAAACGTTCAGCTTTGACCACCACTCAAGTTCCGGTTTATCAGAGGAGACATCACAACAGCCTAAAAGGACCTGAGTCACAAACTTGCTTCCGACCTCGAATCAAAAGCGATCGGCCCACAAGACTCCCGACACAAGTCAAAAAGGCACCCCTCAACTCACGAACCACCAGAGCAAACACCCTAACCAGACCAAAAACTCGACCCACCAAAAACCCGATGCCAAAATTCAAAGACAGAGAAAAGGCAGAACAATAGCGCAAAACGAACCAACTAAAATTTATATTTATGGATTTCATGATGGATGCTCCGGAGACATGGTTAGCAACACCCTTTAAAATATAGTCAGATACATACATCGTATTCACGTGGCTATGCATCACCCAACCAACAAAGTGTTTTCAATCTTATGACTAATAATAGCCATACCATACCCATCAATACCATTATCAAGCATATGATATCATCCCGTACCATACAATACAATAAAATAAAATGTAATAAAAAACATTACTCTTTATAACATCTCAGAAACTGCCACAAATATCACTCACTAGATTTCATTGATTGATACTCAATACCCCAATCACCTTTACCTCTATAAATTTCCTTCATACATATTCCTAACTAAAAAAAGAAAGTAGTTATTATTGTGAGAATTTCTTACCGGCGATGGTAGGAAACAACTCAGCAACCACCGTAAGCCACCTACCGGAGGAGATTTTATCGAAAGTCTTCACCGGCATAACTGACACACGAACTCGTAACTCACTCTCCTTAGTATGTCATAGCTTCTTCAAGTTAGAGAGAAAAACGCGATTATCCCTCACGCTCCGAGGAAACGCGCGTGACTTATACAGAATTCCAACTTCCTTCACGAACGTTACTAATCTCGATGTATCGCTTCTCTCGCCGTGGGGTCACGCGCTGTTCTGTTCACCCGCTGGTAATGATTCTCCGCTTCTAGCTCAACGGTTACGAAATACTTTCCCGCGCGTGACTTCACTTACTGTCTACGTGCGTGACCCGCACACGCTTCACCTTCTTCTCTTCAACCACTGGCCGGAGCTTCGTGATGTTCGGCTTGTTCGGTGGCATCAACGGCCGCAGGGGTTGCAGCCGGGGTCAGACTTCGCCGCCTTGTTTTCACGGTGCCGATCGATTACTTCGCTTGACCTGTCTTCGTTCTATCACTGGCCGGAAGATCTTCCACCGGTTTTGGCGGAGAATACTACCACCGCCGCCTCACTTCGTCGTTTGAATCTACTAACGACGTCGTTCACGGAGGGTTTCAAGTCTAACCAAATCGAATCCATCACTTCATCGTGTCCTAATTTGGAACACTTTCTTGTTGCCTGCACTTTTGATCCGAGATACATCGGTTTCGTCGGTGACGAAACTTTATTGGCCGTCGCTTCTAATTGTCCTAAGCTGAAACTTCTTCACATGGCGGATACGTCATCGTTTTCGAATCGGAGAGAGGAAGAAGGTGCAGAGGATGCTAGGGTGAGTCGTGCCACGCTTGTAGCGTTGTTCACTGGGTTACCCCTTTTGGAAGAATTGGTGCTAGATGTTTGTAAAAATGTCACTGAGAGTAGTTTGCCTCTGGAGATGTTGAGTTCTAAGTGTCCTAATTTGAAGGTTGTTAAATTGGGTCAGTTTCAGGGGATTTGTTTAGCAATTGGGTCGCGGCTTGACGGAATTGCGCTTTGCCACGGGCTTCAATCGTTGTCGGTTAACACGTGTGGTGATCTTGATGATATGGGGTTGATTGAGATTGGGAGAGGGTGTTCACGGTTGGTGAGGTTTGAGATTCAGGGTTGTAAGCTTGTTACTGAAAAAGGGTTGAGGACTATGGCGTGTTTGCTTCGAAGGACTTTGATTGATGTTAAGGTTGCTTCGTGTGTCAACCTGGATGCGGCTGCTACTCTCAGAGCTTTGGAGCCTATTCGGGACCGGATTGAGCGGCTTCACTTGGATTGTGTATGGAAGGAAAGTGACAACTTTGGACAAGGTTTGTTCAACTTTGATCTGAACGCTTTGGATGAACTGAATGGTTCAGAGTTAATGGATTGCTTTGGGGGCGGGGAATGTGGAGAAGACACAAGCATGAGGAAGAGGCAGAGGTGTGAGTATGGATTGGAGGCTGATGATTTGTTTGTGCAAAGCAATGGCAATGGTAACGGCAATGGTTACTATGGCTATAGCTGGGATAGGTTGGAGTATCTTTCTCTTTGGATAAAGGTTGGTGATCTGTTGACTCAGTTACCAGTAGCAGGGTTGGAGGATTGCCCCAATCTGGAAGAGATTCGTATAAAAGTCGAAGGAGATTGCAGAGGAAAACCCAAACCAGCAGTGCGCGAATTTGGTCTGAGCATTCTAGCTTGTTATCCTCAGTTGTCAAAGATGCAGCTGGATTGCGGCGATACAAAAGGTTATGTGTACACAGCGCCTTCCGGACAATTGGATTTGAGTTGGTGGGAGAGGTTCTTCCTTAATGGGATTGGTAGCTTGAGTCTAAACGAACTTCATTACTGGCCACCACAGGATGAGGATGTGAACCAGAGGAGTCTGTCTCTTCCAGCTGCTGGCCTGTTGCAAGAATGCTATACTTTGAGGAAGCTTTTCATTCATGGAACAACTCATGAACACTTCATGAACTACTTCCTCAAAATACCAAATCTGAGAGATGTTCAGCTGAGAGAGGATTACTATCCAGCACCAGAGAATGACATGAGTACAGAGATGAGGGTAGGATCATGCATTCGCTTTGAAGATGCGTTGAATAGGCGTCAAATATGTGACTGATCAATTGTAATGTTTCCTAGGATGCAATAAACAAAAGAGAAAAAAGGATAGTTAGAGCTTGTTAATTGTTATTGCCAATTATTAACATCAATTACGGCTTTGGTAGATTATTTCACTTTCTCTCTTTTGACACCGTAAAATCGTGGGACTCCAGTTGGATTTTTGAGTCTCAAATGTAACCATTCTACCCTCGGCTATTTTCTTATTTTCGTGGAATAAATGATAAGCGAGAGATTACATGCATCTTCTCTCACAAGAACTTAAATTATCAAGGTAACCACAAAAAAATAAAGGAACTTAAATTATCCAGGTAAAAGTTGAAATTATTATGAGAAACTTATATATAATTTGTTCTTTACGAGTCTTCTAGCAAGAGCTCTCTTTGTATTTAAACTTATATCTTAGGTTAGAATCTGATGCATAACTATGGATACGAAATACGGAAAAAAATTTAAAACCCAAGGTAGGTCCGTTAGCGTAAAAAACAACAAAAAATCTTGTCTGAATTTCTATCACAGTTGACTGAATTATCTTATGTACCCCAGCATATTTTGGAATTCTTACTGATAAAATGGATATACGTGTTTAGTTCAATTCATGTACTAGCAGTCTAGCACCGAGCATCACTATTTTAGAGAGCCGGATCCTCTCCTTCACTCTGTCCATCCTCTCTATCTCTTCTTTTGTCGCTTTTTTACCATTCAATTCTATATTCTCTCTCATCCCTCCTTTGTAATGTGAAGGAAAGGATCCGAACACCTATTTTAGGTACGCCCGTGCTTCAAAGGTTAAAATTAAGCATGTGCTTGAAAGAATGGAAGCCAGTAGGATTTGACTGTTTAGTATATTGAATATTCTGTCATGAATCACTTCTTTCAAAATCTTCAACCATTAAATGAAAGGTCAACCATATTTTGTGTGATTAAAGAGATGGATAAAAAACAGCCATTGCTTCTTTTCCTTCTCTTTACGTTGCTTCACATAAGAGACGAGTCAAGAAATGCACGAATGCACATTTTAACATGTTTTCAGGACATATAATTCATATTAGTTTACAACATCAGCCGAAAATACAATGTGATAACTCAACCCAGAGTTCACTATGTACAAAAGGTAATTGCTGCATCAAGACATCGAGTACTCGATATCCACCAAGCGAGACAGGATCTCCTCACAACTTGGTCGCTCATGCGGTTCTGCCCAACACTCTGCACATGAAAAGTCAGGTAACCAGTTAAACTAGATGGGATCTGAATTATAACATGCTTAATGCTTCTTTTTAAAAAAAACAAAATATAAAATAATTTTTAAAAAAAATAAAAATAAAAAAGGTATTGATTCAAGTTATGAATCAGTCGCAGATACCTGAAATCAGTCTGCCTAGCGGGCCTTCAGGAATCTCCAATCTGGAACCCTCATTAGCAACAGTATAAACCACCTAATCGGCAGAGAATAAAGATTAGCCAACATAAACTGTTACTTTGATTCCAGAATTCAACAAATATGTTTCCAATATAGAACTGTGACAGCAATAGAAATCGCAACAAATCTAACAAACATACCCTCTCTGGAGGTACGCCTTCCCATGGCCTACTCAAGTTGCAGAGCTCCCACATTATCACACCTAGGCTAAAGATATCACATTTTTCAGTGAATGGCTCATTTCGAATCAGTTCAGGTGCCATCCATTCTGGTGTTCCAGCTGAAGAAGAATCTCTCATGGGAGACTCAGTAATTATTCTTGAAAGTCCAAAATCACAGACTTTTACTGTCCAATGCTTATCCACAAGGCAATTTGCACTTTTCACATCACGGTGAATAATCTTCATTCGATGTATATGCATCAAGCCCCTACTCACCACCAAAGAGTTTTTGTAAATGTCAACAAACGAAGTAGAATCTTACCAATATCAACTACCAAATTTACAAGTCTTGCAGAACAAACAGTTTGACTAACAGAGATACAATTTGACTGAAGTAAAATACAATCTGGCACTTTATAATAATTCATTGTGATGATAAACCAATTAAACTCAACTTCTAATGAGCTCTAAATTGTATTTCACTTTCATTGGGGAAACCCTTAAATAATTATGATTATTTGCTTTATTCACTATGGTAGGATCTGTTTCGTATTCCATTGGGCTGGATGAACATAATTTTCCACCATATGCATAATTAATATTTGCGGAACCAACAACAATATCTGACATGAATGTAAATGGACAATGAAGCTTAAATGACTTATATTGGAAAAGAATGGAGAACTGAAAGGTTCTGAAGGGTGTGAATAACCAGAACACTTACTGGGGGGATGGGTAGCTCAACTGGTTTGAGCTAAGGGATAAGGAGTTGGAGGTCCTGGGCTCAAACCCGGACAAAGGAGAAAAAACTAATCTAGCAACTAATTACTAACACTTACCATTCAAAAAAAGAACCAGAACACTTACCTGCATATGTCACGCAACATTTTTAGTCTTCTTCGCCAACTAAGCTTCTTCTTTTGACCACTCACATGAATCAAGTAGAACAAAGATCCCATTTCCATATATTCTGTCACCATTGACAAGCGTGGAGGCTTTGTGCATGCACCAAGAAATAAGATGACTGCATAAAATTAAATCACTTATAGATGATCGCAAAGGAAATATGGTGCATGAAATATTATTTTTATACATGACATGAGATGCTCTTAGGAGGACAGTATATGTACAATACCATTCTAATAACTACAAAAATTAGATAAAATGATGATACATAATTTTAGATTCCGTTGCATATATTTTCATTCTAGAAAAAGTAATGCACAATAACAATTGGTGAAAAGCCATATTACTATATAAATAACAAGAGGTTGAAGAGTACCATTAGGATGTCTCAGTCGGCTGGAAGATAGGGAGCGAAAGACAAAAACAAGAGACTGGAATCAGTAAATGTTGGATGTAACATAAAAATTACTGACAAACAACAAATCATCGCAAAATACCTGAGAATGGATATCTCATTGCAGAAATCTTCCATGTTTTCAGCAGTTAAATCTTGCTCTAGGAAAACCTTGATTGCAACATCTGTGCCATTCCATATGCCACGGAAAACTTCTCCAAAGAACCCTGGAAAAGTGTAGAGCAATGAAGTTCCATAAATTAGATGAACCTAGCTCTCTTCAGGGAAGTTCAAATCATGAATAGAATTGAACGGATACTTTCTGAAAAATCAGTGATATCATACTCTGAATTGGTAAGAAAAAATTAAAATTAAGTTACAATTGCTAAAACAACTTAAATAAATAAAAAAGTACAGTAGCTAATTTTCCAATTTTATTTCTTTCATAAATACTGAGACTCCAATTCTGATCTCTTTATAAATTTCTAAAACTTTTTCCTTAATATGTCTGATTAGATTTTGCATTCCTCAATTAATTCTTAGTTGGAGTTCTTTACTGATTTACTAATTATTTAATTTCATTCCACCTTCCCATCCCATGCACTAATTCCTTGGCTAAAACTACAATATTTCCTTTCCTTTTCCGAGATTCTTCCTTTAAAGGAGATCTACATTCAACACCAAGCCTTGAAAATGTTGAAACTAGAAAAGAGGCGGAAAATGAATCATGCAATTTTATTTTTAATTTTTTTCTTCATGTGGGAGAAGTAGAATTTAGTACTGAAGGTCTTTTCTTGGATTTTCAAATAAAAAATTCAGATCTGATCCAGATCTACCATTGTGTTTCACAGTCAAGCAAAAATATATAGAAATCCAACCTCTGAAATAGTTGGGAGTCATGTGAATCAGCCAGAAAGAGTGATTCACAATCATTTTAGCAAATTAATCATGTTTAGATCATATGAATGATACTAAGCTGCGCTACGAAAATCACAAATCGTATGATTTCAATAATTGAGGGAAAATCTGAAAACGTACCGATCCCAACACGAGTTCCAACAGTCAATTCTGAGAAATCAATATTCCACTCTTCATAAGGCAACAGAGGTTTATTATCCGCCATTGATGATTCGAGGATTTTATTCCAAGTTGACTCCAGTTCATCATTCAATTCATATCCCGATGGCCTGCTTGTCTCAGAAGTTTGTCTTCGATAATCATGTGGTGAAGAGGGTAATGACACTGCCTTTTGAGAAGGTACATTGTCACGGTGCAGTGGATGTAAGGGGGACGTTTCATGACCATCAAGACGGAAATTTGACAGCTGTTATAATGCAGCATAGGAGTCACGTGCGTCAAACTTCATATTTTAAAACAGAAACCAGTCCAAATATTTTTATACACTAAGTTTCACATGTTAATACTATAATATAATCATCAACATTGAAATAGCAACAGTCAAAGCATTTTTCAACTATGTGGAGTAGGCTACATGGATTAAACGTCATAATGACTTATCGTGAATAATGTCTAATAACAGGTCATTTATTCCAAATTTAACTTAACAAGTTTGACCAATAACTTTCCTTGGTCTCCCTCTTTCTAACTATTGGACTCTCCTGTATCTAATCTACCTTCCTTACCAATATTTCTATAAATCTTCTCCGCACATGCCCAAACCATTTAAAACAAGACTCATCAATAATGAAAACCACACATGTAACTCCAGAATCATTATGGATCATTATGGTTATGATTATATCCCCAATTATTATAAAACAAAATTATTTTGTGGTTGTCAACAAATTGTGTGATACAACCACGGATGTGATGCATAGGAGATGCAGAATATGCGACAGCTAGAGAAAGGCAGTTTGAATGATAGCATACTTCATTGTTACCAGAACAATGCACACAACACATACATTTTTCTGAAGCTCTGCACTGCTAGTTCTATCATTGGGAGAATGAGGCAAGGAACTATCATCCCCTTGTTCCCTTAGAAGACGATTTTGCTTTAGTTTTTCATTCATTGCTCGCACAGCCCTACAGAGATTAGATCCTGAGTTATCACAGTTATAAAAAAAAAAACTTATAAATTGGCAACAGGACATTTACAATACATTACACACTGAATTAAAATAACAGATGATCATGCACCATGAATGCTGGAAGTTGGGGATCATTAATTCACTTGGCCAAAGTACTAACATAATAATTATTACATTCGTTGTATTGGTAGCTTAACACAAAGCAGGAACATGTATGATAGCCAAGTCTCTGACGATCTATCAAATTAGTAAGTTACATATGAAGCACGGACACTCTTTGGATTAGGCGTGTCTCGTGTCGGACACGTGTCGTGTCTGACACTGACACTTATAATTACACTGAAATATGTGATTTTCTCAAATCATTAGCGGTGTCGGCGTGTCTGTGTCCGTGTCGTATCCGGTGTCCGTGTTTGTATCCGTGCTTCATTACATTATAACACAACCAAGGGTTAATTGATCCAACAATCCTCCCCTAAAAAGTTTATAAAATGGAATAAAATAAGTATTTAAGGAAAGAAAAAGAGCATATGGGATATGAATAAGGAATCTTCCTAAAACTCATATCAGATTACAGAAACCCTTTGAAAGTCCCACAGCTACCAACAACAAAGCTCTACCCCAGGCACACATCTATCAAGATCAAGAGGGAAAAAATGTACATTCCAATACATATGACATAGTATGTATTTACAACTAAAGTTCATGAGTCACTTAAGGGAAGCACGATTTTCTGGCCAAAAAGAAAACCAATTCCTCAGAAAATTAATTCTAACATTAAGTTTTAAATAATGAGACCATGCAACACTTATGTAGTCAAAAACTCTGAATTTTTTTAAATTCCAAAGAAGACCTTAAAAGCTCACATGAGTAACATCTCACTTCAAATGAGAAATGCTGTTTTCTGCAAGTGAACCTCTAGTTTCTAAAGGCAAAAAAACACGTGATAAAATGCACAGAATAACATGAAAGAAAGATTCAACAAAAAAAAAACACACGCACACAAACTTATGCACGTGATTAAAAAACAAAATGATCAAGGGAATTTTATCATCTCTGACGTGTCCATAAACTGAGATAAGCATGTGTATGTCCAAAAGGAATGAAAAAATGGATTGTGCAACAAAAAATAGATAAATGGATAACAGACAATATAGTCACAATTTAAAGAAGAAAAAAGAATCATTGAAGGTGATAAAGTTATGGTACAAGTATGTGTTTGGATTAGCTTATAGATTTCTAGAAAAATGGCTGAATTTGTTTTTAAGTAATCATTAGCAAACATGCAATAAACAAGTTAACATTGCTCAGCACCATGGACACCAAGCTTAGCGTACACAAATGCAGAAGCATAACCGAGCAACAACCAACCGTGCAATATCATCACCAATCTCTGGTGTAATACTAATGCTTCTTCTTCGTAGTCTACGAGGTCCTGATGAGGATGCACCATCTGACTTATAGCTGGATCTGAAAGAAATAAAGAAAAAGAGTTGTCTATTTGAAAATATGAGGAAGAAATACTCTCATATATATACATAACAAGATATAATGACCATCAGAAACTTATGTCCACACCACCAAATTCATTAGGGCAAAAGGAAATGATCTCTAAGTTTCTAGTCCACTGCGAATCTGCGACGCCTATAGTGATGATAATTTATCCTTGTTACGCTTTTGCCAGTATTAGGCGGCAATTCTCATGAAAATTTGAACTAACCAATATCATTGTTTTATCCAAACTTGAACTTGTTATTAGAGATTTATACAGCCAAACTTGGATAGAAAGATAAAAAATGAGGAGATAACTAAACTTGAACTAGTTTTCCTTGACTAAAAAGAAACCAGTACAGAAAAATGTCAAGTTAAAAATAAAAGCCAACAGCCAATCACATGGTACAAGCAAACATTACGGAACCATAAAGACATAAACCTTGATGTAGCCTGTTCATCAGCAAAATCTCTAAATGCAGTCTTTTCACCGCCAAGCTTGGACTGTCCACGAGCTTGAAATGATGGATGTTCAGGACTGCAAAATCAGAAAGAACAAAAAAAGTTGAAGCACTAAAGGAGACTGAGCACAAAGTATTAACATCTAAGGTATTTTAGTAAATTGAATTCAGAGATCATTTAGATACCGGTAACACCGGTTCACAAATTGATAAAACACAGACCCATAAGTAAGACACAATTGGCAAGTCTACTGGGGGGAGGTTGTCACTCTAAATTCCATTTGAAAACTAAAGATAACTGTTGAAATATTTTTAATCATTATTAGCTCGATACTATTTGATTTTATGTTTATCATGTTTTATTTTAAAATTTTAATTCCTTCAGTCACTCCTTAATCTGTGGAGTGACTTTATGTACTCTATCCTATAAAAGGAGCCCCTTTACATTGCAATAAAATATACTCTGGAATTATAGAGTACTTTCAACATGGTATCACGAGCCCTAGGTTAGAGTTTTACTGTGAAGTGAAGTTTTCCACATAAATAAGTTTTGCAGGTAGAGGTAGAGTTAATGAAAATAAGTTAAACATGACATTTTATTAGAGGCTAAAAACAAAGATAGATCAAAAACTTATTTTAACACACGTTTTTTATCCCTACAAATATAGTCTTTCGTTTTCAGTCCCTCTGTACAGTATCGTGCATGCAGCCTTTAACAGCGAGGACCAAATTCACTGACGGAAAACATTTCGGGGACTGTTCAAAGAAATTTTTTAGAATGACTAAAAACGAACCAGTTTTTTTTTTTTTTGCTAGAATGACATATGTTGTAGGAAGGAGGGAGTGTTATTTTGAGAAACAACCTATAACAGCTTCTGAAAAAAATGCTCATATTGCCAGAGTAAAAAAAATAATACCAGCTA
>Ga0228710_1002810_pt1 | contig 27653 bp, 13 predicted proteins | sample MedpolnodulmetaG_FD_177995 | JGI IMG/M metagenome (GOLD analysis project Ga0228710, IMG submission 177995) | Root nodule microbial communities from Medicago polymorpha collected in Santa Monica, California, United States - pink nodules | ecosystem: Host-associated > Plants > Roots > Nodule... | reverse complement strand
TATATAAAAAAAAAAAAAAAATATATATATATATATATATATATATATATATATATATATATATATCTCCTATTGTAGAAAAGAGAAGCAAACAAATAAATTTTATTAATGACACACAATAGACCTTCAATCACATAGATAAAAGAGTCCAATAATTAAGGCTACATATTTATAGCCAAAGTTCAGAATAGATGCATATATAAGATAATCAAGCCTTAAGAATATTGCAGACCATGTCTCTCAAAAAGTATAAACCCTTGGATGGGTTATTATACCTTAATACAAAACTTAATTCACATATGATTTCCTCCTCCTCCTCCTCCTCCACCTTCACTCATATCCACCGTGGAAGTATCAGTCCAAGGTAGAGAATAAGGAAAAGATGAATAAGTAGTAGTAGGAGATTGTCTATAAAACCCTTCATTTCTTCCACTAAACTGTCTTTGTGGAATTGGTTGAACTGATATCATTCCTTGAGGCACAGAAAGAGAGGCTGGAGGAGGTGGAGAGATATCAGCGAGGGAATAGCGAAGAAGATCGGTGTTAGCAGCGTCGAGTTCCTTTTGAAGCCTTTGAACTTGTCTTTGTAGAAAAGAGATGGCTCCTACACATCCATAAACTGGATCCCTAACTCGTGCTTCGGCTTCGTAAGCAAGTGAGTTAACTGCATCTTCCCTTTGGTGAGGGAGGAGTTCGTTGAGAAGCTTTGTGACATTGCTAGCACCAAATATTTTGTGCACGTTTGCAAATTTTTGAGGCTCTTCTGGAGGGAAGTAAGGTGCAAAGATGCAACCTGGCATGCATTTTCTCCTCAAGAATTTGCAGGCAGCACAAGGTGAATTGTATGCGCTGGATGATGATGCCATTTTTATTTATATTAATTCTCTGCACATAATTAAGATATTGAGAGACTTCATCATAGATTGATGTTGAACTCTTTTAACAATCTACAAACATGCTAAGTTCTTCACTAAGCAGTTTTAGATTTAAACTTCTTTTTGATCAAGGTAAAACACTAAAACTTTTTATATTGCAATATATCAAAATAAAAACTAAAACTAATTTCACAATATATATTGGTATAATAAGACTACCAATCATGAAAAACTTTCTTAATGAATTAGAATTAGAATAAGAATTATGCTAACAATTAAGTGTCATAAGACACTTGTTAAGAAATTAAAAATAGAAATAATTGATGAGTTTAATGAAACAAAAGTCAATTTTTTAGGTTTCAATATAATGAATGTACAATTTTCAAGATAAAGTTTTTTCATTAGACTTTTTATCAAGTAAGTGCCCTAAGAGCACTTGTTAGTATTTCCTTGGTCGTTAATGTCACTTCTTTTTTTGTTACAATCGTTAATATCACTTTAATTAGTAATAATTTTTCCCTTTCCTAGTTTCTTTTTAAAATTCCCTAAAAACTATATTTTCTTTCTTTCCTCTTTCTCTTTACCATTTTAGATTCATTAGCTAGAGAAAATCAACAAAGAATTCTTAAGTAGTTGCAACATTCAAACATGAATTTTTTTGCAAATTGTTGATCTGAATTTGTCTTTAAGTTTAAGAGGTTATTTTCATCTCATTAATTCCATATTAGGAAACATACACTACCGTACAGATATAACAACACTTTGCCTTTCCTCTTCTGCTAGAACTTTGCTGCATGACCAGAAGTACCAGGTTATAATTACCTTCTGAAATTTAATCAGTTTGAGTCAGGGATCTGGCTTATTATAGTTCAATTGCTACAATACAAAACTTAAAAATGGAAAAGTCCCACAAAATTATATCATTTTTCTTATGTGTATCAACTATTATACTTTATTTGAATGAAACAAAATCAGAGAAAAAGAACTATACATGCATAAGGAAAAGAGAGTAAAAAAAAAGAAGACACACGAACATGATTTTACCTGTTTGTGATGTAGGTTTCTTAGATTCAAATTAACTAAAAGGGAAGTACCTTTTATCCTTGAGAAGCTCCTCTTTTTCCCCTCCCTTGAGAAAGTAGTCTAAGCTAAGGAGAAGCACCTCTATGAGGAAACCCTAATTAGAAGAGAGGAAATTTAGAGGAGTGATAGTGAGAGGTAGAGAGGCGGAGAGAGATGTGAAAGGTGATATAAATTAGTGGAAAAAGGTGTTAGCTAGTAGAAGGGCAAACAGAAACAGCATTGAGTGGCTGGAGAAGGAATGGATGCAAAAGACAAAGCTAATAAATGGAGGTATATAGACTAGAGAGAATAACCTATGACCTTAGTTGTATAGTATCTAATAATAATATCAAGAATGTGAGGATGTCTTGCATTCTCAGTCTTTCTCTAACTATGTACTCAAACAGATCCTACAAACATTTTTGGGGAACACATCAAATCTGACTTTTTAATTAAACGTTTCTGTTTAGCATGAAACTAATGGCCCGTTTCATACATATTAATCATTCTCCTTAGCTAATAGCTAAGGATTAACCGCAATTTTTTTTAGTTGATCTTAGCTTCCTTGTTTCATCACTACTAAAAAGATGGTTTCTTTAGGTTACAATTAATATGATCAAACTTATACATCAATAATAAGACGACCATGATGTTATAACTAACGTCTAACATGATTAAATCCCGACGACTACAACATCAATGCATTTGATGACATAAATTAATATAAATGAGTGGCATGAAAATTTTATGCGATGTGATCTCTAAATCATGATTATTTACAACTGGTTCAACTGAAGTTTTTGGTGAGATCAAAGTAAAGTTCCTTAAAAGCGAATATAATATTTGCGAAAACAACATATAATCGGTTATAAGAAAAATATCCTCATAAACTTTATTATCTGCAAATAATCATATCATAAAGTATGTGACAAATATCAAAACAAAGTATATAGAGCATAAAGGAAAAGTGGCTCTCACGAGTCTAGAACATTGAAAACAACCATATGAGCAGTGTGCTCAAGAAAGACAGTAGATCTCTAATATATGAGAATAAACATTTATCTCTAACAATATTTATTGTTGGCTTTGACCAACAATTCAAATTTGAATCACTCAAGTATGTGATAAATTAATAATTTTGGTATTAAATATGTGTAGGGTCTTGTAAAATTTGGGTTTTTCATTTATAGTCCGTATAAAAATTCAAATGTTTGTGTACTTCTAAAACTTTTCGTATGTCTTCACATTTGGTCCCTTTAATGTAAGTTCATAGGACCTAAATCTAGTTTAGATTGAGTTAGGTTTTGATTAGTGTCCAAAAATAGTACTTTAAAATGTATGTAAATATGTGTCCATTAAGAATCACATCTCCACTCTCTAAGAAATTTTATATTTGCATGTTTTTGAAAGCTATGTTACAATGAATCATTTCACTTTAATACATATGAATTGATTCACTATGAAAATTGACTTATTATACTTTTATTAATGTGAATTCATTCAGATCTCAAATTTATGAATGAGTGAATCGACTCCCTGTTTATCTTTTTTTTTAGAGGAATAAATCTATTGCATTTCATTAAACAGAATGTGTTCAATACAATTTGGTATGGTAACCAATATTTGGAAGCTAGCTAAAGATAAGGCCGCCTTAGCTAAACTATGGGCAACCTCATTTGTTTGCCTTCGTACAAACTCAACACAAGAGTTTTCATAAAATTGACTAAAGAGAGTTTTACAATTAGAAATGATGTTTCCATACTCTGTAACATCAGTATGGCTGGAATTTATGCTATCAACTACTCTCTTCGCATCCATCTCGAAGTCAACAGTTCCCAGTTGCAACAAATGAACCTAATCCATAGCAGATAAAAGGCCTAAAGCTTCTCCAACATGTACTTCACACATAGGGCTGAAACAGTCCGTTCTAGCCAACACAAAGTGATCGTTCTCATCTCTAATGCACATCCCTATGCCAACCAGATTTTCCGTCTCGGAAAAAGCTGTGTCAATGTTGCATTTAAACCTCTCTGACCTTGGTTTTATCCACTTCACGTTGTAAGCTGGGTATTCTCGTCTGACAGTACTTCCTTGAATGGACCTTGCTGCCTTCCAATCTTCTAATAGTGATTTGGCACGATCAAAAACAAAGCCTTGCACATCAATTACTTCTTTCCAAATCTTATTGTTTCTCTGCTTCCAAATGCTCCATATAATACAGTCAAAAAGAGAAGCATCTTCATGTTGCAGTACCTTAAGTGTTTTGAAGATAACTTCCTTGATGTCCTGATATCCATCTAGAATATGGTTGACAGAATAGTAAGCATTCCATATACTCCATATATTCCTGCTACCAACACATTTGAATAGCAGATGCATGTTGTCCTCTTCCTCCAAATTACAAAGTGCACAAACAGTAGTACAATTAACTCCCTTGTCTCACAACCTTTTACGCGTCGGAAGACAATTCCTACAAATGCGCCATATGAGAATCGATACACACTTTCTAATGAGTTTATTCCTTCTATTCTCAAAAGCTATATAGTTCATTACTCGCAATTTTTTTGACACGGAATTTTCTCATTTTTCTTTTCTCAAGTATTCAAATCTTTGAAAACTCTTATATATTGATTGTAATTGTGATTCTTGAGAATTAATTTAATTAGGAAAATCATTGTATGCTATATAGGGTTTTTACAATTTAGGGCGACTCAAACCTAAAGGGATGATTGGGTGTTCTGTCACCTCCAATTGTGAATTCAATGTTTTGGTCATTTGATATTCATGCAAGTATTGTGAAAGTTCTCAAGAACATCATCTTGGTGAAGTCACATCTAATCTTGAGTGATCAAGATTTGGTTTGGTGAAGGTTAGATCAAGACATTGAAAATTTTAGGGCTCAGGGGGATTGAATCGTTGTAACTGAGGGAATTAGTAATTTGTTTTAACCATCAAACAAATTACATTAAATATTGAAGAAATTGTAATGTCTTTGACAGAGGAGGTTTTGACTTATAGGGGTGTTGAGTAGTGGTGATGGGTGATTATGGATTCGTTTTCAGTGGTTGTTTGCGACGAAGTTTGATTTTAGTGGTGAGATTTATTTTCGTGGTTGTTGTCCTCATGGATGTTGAAAGCAATGGTTGGTTAGGTGTTGTGTGTATGTGCATCTTTTATGATGTTTATTTTGGGTGTTCTGCCTATATACGGCGTCTGTAGTTTGCAGTCTCTGACTTCGCCGGTCTCTGTTTGTCTTGCAAAGATCCGGTTTTTTAATAAAAAAAATTTGTTAAAAAAGAATGTCTTTGACATTAGAACTAGATTGTCCCACTAACAAGGATGGTGTGAGTGAACTACTACAAATCTTTGTGTTCTTCTGCCAAACCCTTAACTCCTTTAATATTCATTGCATATAAGGATTAGAAACCCAATAAACTTTAATCTTGTTAAATATTGAAACTTTCTCAGTGGAGTTCTAAAATTATATGCCACAAACCTTCAATTAAATCAATTTGTTATTATAGTTGATTAATTTCCATAATATTTGAATAAGTTTGGTAATTAGGGTTTATCAAGTATCTAGTCAAACTAATTTGTATTAACCACTTATGTCTTGCAATCAATTAATATGTTTATTATCTCAATCAAATTTAACTGCATCATTGTGACTATCATTACCTCAAGTTTGTGTGTTTTGCAATCATTCTCATGTAGCTTCAAATTTTCATAAATCAATCAAATACGATAAACTCGTATAAAAGCCTTTCTGCTAAACCTTTTTTCAAACTCTTATTTTTATTGGGGGGAATGTGGTATCTATTCACCCCTATAGATACATACTCGTCCATTAGTGATCCAACAATTAGTATCTGAGCATCCGATCTTTAACTTTACTACTCTTTAATTAATATAAGTAAAAAAATGTGCATGTATATATTTCAATTAATTATATATTAACATGAACATGATCTGATGCTTGTTGAAAAAAACATGAACATGAGCTGACTTACTACTGAATGTTTTGGAAACCCCTATTCTATGTACATGTCTACCAACAGTTTTAACTTGAGCACGTTGAATGTGCTGCAATGTAATAATAAGTTCAGAGGAAGTATGAGATTGCATGATACGACATGTCATTGCTGCTCTTTCCTTTTCATACATTCCCGGGGGGACATTAGATGAAAATTTCCTATGTAACATAAATAAGGTTTGTGTAGGAACACGTTATCTTTATATATGATCAAAATAATAATAATAGTATTACTCGTTCCTTTCCAAAATAAAACACTATCGACTATAGATATCTTCACTATACAAACACATGATAGAGAGTGATTTTAAACAGTGTCATTTTAACAATTCTACAAAAACATCATTTATCATCATAACAAAAGTAATTCAATTCTAGTCCCCCATCAGTACCTTTATGAGTGATCCAATGCAAGCTTAAAGAATGTTCATGAAAAGATTTATGAGTGAAGTGATTAATTGAAGAAGGTTTTAAGGAATAAGAGCAACTAGTTTTTAGACTAGCCAAGCCAGCAAAAAAGTGTAAGGTTTATCATAGCTAGGAAGATAAGTTTTAACTCAACAAGATTCTGATTCCTGTTTTCAGAGAATTAGAATCCATGTGTCGCATTCTTTAGCTGAACCAACAATTTCCAGACACCTTGGTTCAATCATAATCAACAATTCAAATTTAGCAACAGCTGTATGGCATAAAATTATTAGAAACAGTAGAGAACTCTTGTCACATGTGAATTATCCAAGTAGAACGTTTTCAAAAAAATTTAAACTTCACATCTCTTAAAAAAAAGAAATTAACTTCACATAATAATCAATCAAGTTAAAGCCTCAAATTAAATAAAAAGTGGTTGTTGATGACCGTAATAATTAATGTCTAAATTTTAAGGCTGTTCAATAAAACCAAAAAACCAAACTAAATTATCATCTAGTCTAAATTTTACGACTAAATGTTCTTATTCCCACAAGAACATTTGGGAGTAAATACTGTTCGGTGAACTTGACCATAAGATTATACTACTGCTACTTAAGTTCTGTAAATTAAAACAATATGCAAGTGGAAAATTAAATGTGAAACAATTAAGCATTTTGCTCATAATTTAATTGCATGTTAACATTAAAACCATCATCTGCACAAAATGGGATTTATGATTCATCTGTGGCCCTCCTCAAAACCAACGAAAAAAACGAGGGAACAAAGCCTAGTTTCACATAGGAATAAACACAAACACTTGGTGAGCATGCTTATTTCAGCACAAATAATTACACTAACCAGAATACGGCCTCCATAAATCAACATAACACCTCAACGAATTCGGAAGGGCATTCTTCCACGAATCAATATCAGGAAAATCACCTGTAAGAGCAAGAGAACTATCCTCTCCACGATTCCCAAGTCTAAGAACAAAAAGCTTCTCACCAAAAACCATCTTCATAGCTTTCAAAGTTTCTTCCATCACAAGATTCCCATCTCTAACCTTATCCTCAGCCTCCACACAACTCCCTCCAACATTCACCATTATCCTCCCACCTTTTCTCAAAGACATGCGTAGTTTCTCCCACGTCGCAGCCTCTTGAAGCTCTGGTATCAAACTCCCCTTGGAAAACAAATCCACAAGAATGCCTGAAAACCCACCAACCAAACTCGCTGTTAAAGCATTTCCAACATAAACAAAAAGTCTATTTTTATTATCTCTTTCAATCTTATCAAGATTGAAAAACTCTCGTGCAACATCAATTACAGAAGTATCAAGTTCCCAGCCATGGACAACCGCATTGGGATAAAACTTGAGGATGATACTGGCAGTAGAGCCGGCACCAAAGCCGAGAATGGCGATGGGTCCTGGTGGTAGGATTGGCGGGAGTGTTGCAAAAACGTCGAAGTAAGTGTCTGTTAGGGTTTTGAATAGGAATGAAATGCTGTGGATGTTTCCAGGATTATCGAGGAGGAGAAGGCGGGAACCGCGGAATGGGTGGTCGGCTTTTCTAGAAACTTCTAGAACGCGGATGTAGTTATGTCTAGATTTGAATTTTGCTAATGTTTTTACGTCTTTGAATGGGATGAAGTCTTCTTGGGTTTTGGGTTTGAGTGAGGATTTGGGTTGTTTTTGTTTTTGTTGTTGGTGTTGCCATTTTGGTTTGTAAGGAAAAGTGATTCTTGTTGTGATTATGTTGTGGATTTGTGTTTGAAGAGAGGGAGATAGGACCATCCACATTCTTTCTTGTTTTCTGGCACTACAAGGAGGATAAATCACTGATTAGTAATGACTGGTGATTTATAGTTGATAGTGTATGATCGATGATTCTTGTCTAGAAACGCACTTAACACTTGTCATTTACAAAAAACAACGAATAAGAGTGTGACACATAATTAACTTAGAAAAAAGTAAAATAAATTTACTAAAAATCAGAGTCCTCTTTTCTCTTTCTTCCACCGTTGTTTCTCTCTCTTCAACCATTGTTTTTGGCTCAAGATCATTGTTGCTATCAATGAACACACTACTACTTAGAAGAAGAAAAAATCTTCATCTTCTTCCTATTAAAGTTATCCTTAAATCCAACCCAAAAATTCATCTCTTTCACCATTGTTCACTTCATAGTTCATAAAGACAGTGACTACCGCTATATGGCTACACATGCAATGGGTACCCAAAATCTTACCCATCGATGGATCAAACTTTAGAGTTTAGCCCACATAAGCAATATTTTGTATTGTTGCTATAGTTTACTTTAGCCATTACTTACTTACAAATTTATTTATTTGTTCTAAATTTCAGTTTTTTGTTTTATTTCTTTAACCCGGTTTTGCTAAAAGAAACATCAGGATATTTATTTTCTTTTTTGAATGGCAAGATAACATAATAGTATTTTTCAAATTAAAAAACAAGATGGATTATCAGGCTGCATTAACAAGATGAATTTACCTTAGAAGCATGGTAGATCCGAAGGAAAAATAGCAGAGTATTGTTGGGGAACCATATATGCCAGAAAAAATGGATGATGGGAGAGAGAAGGAGCGGTTTTTCATTTTTTTTACTAAACAATTATTTTTCAATTTTTAATGATGTGTTGTTTTAATTATGTGTCACACTCTTATTCGTTGTTTGTAAATGACAAGTGTTAAGTGCGTTTCTACAAGAATTTCTCTAGATATTATTAATTGAAGTGTTTAATAAAATTAACAGTTCAATTAACCGGTGAAAGTAAAATGACATGATATATGAATGTATATTTTTGTGAACATAAAATATGTGAATCTATATAAGTTGGGAATGTAGCTTCATTTTTTTATCTTGTAGTTGGATTTGGATCATCTTCTTTCTTATTATCCAATTTGTGTCTTTCTCTCTGAATTTTATAGAGAAGATCCAAAGAGACAAAAGTAAAATAAGATTAAGAGAGAGAATATCAAGAGAGAGACGCAAAATAGAGAAGGATGGGATAAAAAGAGAATGAGAGGAGAGGATCTAAGTTTATAGTTACAGATTTGAATCTTCTTCTTCTCTCATTCTTTATTTTTTATCTTTCTTTTAAAATTTGTAGTAACTATATGTTTTAAATAACAAAAATCTTAGATTTGGATCATCTCCTTCTCATATTCTCTCCTTCTTCCTCCTCAAATTTGTGTCTTTCTCTTAAAATTCGTAGTAGCTACATATTTTGAATAGCAAAAATCTTTGATGGAAGAGAGTAAAGATGACCGTATGCAGTAAGGGAGGTGAGAATTGAAGGGAAAGAAAAAATTTTGGGACTTGGGTATTTTTTTAGGCTTAGGGTATGTTTGGCCTTTTTCTTAAGATTTCTGCTCTCCCCCCAGCACAAAACACTCGCGTCCTGCAGTGTTGCCAAAAATGTCCCTGTGTTGGTTAACTAACGCAAGTGTAAAACTATGTGTTAGCTAACTAACAATGCGCTACTTAAGTAACGCATGTATAAAGAATTGCGTGAGTTAACTCACGCAGCCATTAGCACATGCGTGAGTTAACTCACGCCCGGTCTGTGCAAAAAACCAGAAGAGGCAGAAACCTCTATTTTCCCTAATTTTTCAATCCTTCTTTCATACATTCATTCAAGCATACATTCATTCAGTCAATTGCATACATTTTCCATCATTCATTCAAGCATTCATTCAATCAAGCATTAAACTCATAATTATATTACGAAAAATAACGGAATAAAATAACAAATAATGTCATAAAAAAACGCCAAAAAGCATAAGTGTAATAGGATTACAACCAAATCCCTTAAAATGTCATAAAAAAACTATAGAATTCATACTGGTCTATCCTGCGGACTCCTACTCCTCCTCCGCGGAGCCGGCATCTGCTCCAGCATGCTCCACTCACACTGTATGCCCTGCATCAAACGCATAACCTCTTATGGATTACGAAAAACAGCAGGATGTCCCATTGCACCGTCCACTTTGGGCCTAATGTTGCTGATGATCTGGTATGGGTCGAGAGGATGCTTGGTCCACTGCTGCTCAACAATAACCTCCTCGTAAGGAGGGACAAGACGAGGAGGGGTATCAGCTGCGTAGTCAGGAATGGCCGCATGGGGGTTCTGAATAGAATGTGATACTCTAATGAACCATCTCATGTACCCCTTAGTATGAGCCCATGGCTAGTTATCCGGAACCGGATGACCCCTATGCTAATGGCTGAGGACATGTAGAGCAAACTCCGTGAAGGCCTGGGCCACGTCATCTGCCGCAAGAAGCTCAATGTCTATAGGAGCCCTGGGAATAGTCTGGACATACCTGTACTGCCTAAGAACCTGCTCTGACAAGTGACAGACTATCCTGTCACTGCCAGCCATGATCCATCCGGAGTACCAGCATATGTTCTAAAAGGGCGTGATGTGTCGTCGTCTCTTGTACGGCCTCCAGATGACATGAGAATGGTCCAACGAATCCATGGCAGCTCAGTAGTGTCTAGGATTAGAAATGCCCCTAGGAGGTTTCCATTGACTGACAAGCGGAGAAATAGTAGGGTCGTAATCCTCATCTTCAATCCTCGAAATGATGTTCGTGAAGTGTGCCAAAGTCCATCCCTGCAAACACAAAGACATTAAGTTTTTTCGTTTTTTAAAGAACTTTTGCTAACACATAAAAATCTCCTGGGACCCGCTGATATTTAAAAAATATGATGACGGATATTAATTATATCATAAATGAAAATAAATTTTGAGCAAGTCTTTTCCTCCTAAAATAAAAAGGCGTCTAAAATAGGATTTTTTTTGACAACATGGACAACAATCTTTTCTAATTGTTCTATGCCAATTGTTAAGGCTAATTATGAAAGAAAAAAAAAAATGTTCAATTTTTTTTCCATGCATAGCGACAAAAATCTTCTTTGTAAGATATTGAAGCTTTCATTTGAAAATTTAGAATCATTGAATTATCAACAACTTATATTATAAACTAAAATAATCAATTAAACACATTAACAAATAACAATCTGCGTTGGGTAGTATTGTCATACATGATCTATTATTGCTTCAAGAAGAACTTATCTATAAAAAAAATAATTTCCCACGAATGGCCAAATCCCTTGAGGAAAGATGTTGTAATGAAAATTGTAGAAAATAGTAAAAGTGCCAAAGATAGAGAATATAGTATATTACATTGGGACCAAAAATGAGGTAGAGAATATATACATTGGGACCAAAAATGAGGGGAAGAAGCGTGGATTGAAATTGAGAGGCTTAATGTTTTTATTATTGGACTCTCGAAATATTAGCAACTATTTGAGTCATTTTATATTTGTGAGTCAATATGTCGTTGGAGCCCCCACACCCTTCCATATACTATTGTCGGCTGATTATTATTTTGTAGTAAGATAAGATATTCACATTAACTTAAAACAGCTAAATGGCCAACAACTACAAAGAAATAAAAAACGACAAAAAAATATGTTCAATTTTTTGCATATCCAAAACACAAATGCATTTTCATTTTGTATTGGGTGGACGTAGCAAGCAAACGAACCACAATTCACTCATATTTGTCGCATTGCTAATGTATGTATTTCATAAAAATAAGGTGCACAATACAAATGGGTAATGTAGAATGGATATAATACGTAATGAATTTATAAGGATTTATCTCTAATTTAAATTGATGATATATTATTTAGTAGTAAGATAAGATATTCACATTAACTTAAAACAGCTAAATGGCCAACAACTACAAAGAAATAAAAAACGACAAAAGAATGTGTCCGATATTTTTGCATATCCAAAACATAAATGCATTTTCATTTTGCAATGGGTGGACGTAGCAAGCAAGCGAACCACCATTCACTCATATTTGTTGCATTGCTAATGCATTTCATAAAAATAAGGTGCACAATACAAATGGGTAACGTAGAATGGATATAATACGTAAGGAATTTATAAGGATTTATCTCTAATTTAAATTGATGATATATTATTTAGTAATAAGATAAGATATACACATTAACTTAAAATAGCTAAATGGCCAACAACTATGAAGAACTAAAAAACGACAAAAAAATGTCTTCGATATTTTTGCATATTCAAAACACAAATGCATTTTCATTTTGCACCGGGTTGACGTGGCAAGCAAGCGAACCACAATTCACTCATATTTGTCGCATTACAAATGCATTTCATAAAAGTAATGTGCACAATACAAATGGGTAACGTAGAATGGATATAATACATAAAGAATTTATAAGGATTTATCTCTAATTTAAATTGATGATATATTATGTTTTTCAAATAAATATTTAGATGATCATTTTAAAAAGTAGAATTAGTTATTGCTAGATGTTTTAAGCATAAAGTAGTATTAATTAAGTAAGAAAAAAGTCATTATAGCTCAAAATAAAATTAATTATTTAGGATTAGAAATTGAAAAGGGAAAAATAGTATTTATGGTTATAAGAAAAGCACTAAAGTGTCAAAACTAAATCTTGATGGACCTAGACTAAGTTTCTTAAAAAAACTTCATACTACAAAGGTTTTCTTACGACTTAGTTTCTATGTGGTAGAAGCCTTTATTTATAAGCTTAAACGCCCTACTACTATTGACTCATAGTACTATCCACTATCAATAAAATGAGAACATGTTTAGAAGGTTGATAACATTACAACTACGACTACTATTAGAAATGACCGCTTTTAATAATTGATAGAAAATTATATTAGTTTATCTTCTAGTAAACTCAACCATAGAACTTAAACGGTATAACGAAAGTCACTTATACACTCAACAATCAAATCAGCAAACTTGGTGATATTCTCTTGAGAGTGCTTAAAATGATCTAAGCAATAACTTAACATCCATCTCAAAAATAACATTCCTCAAGCTAAGTTCCCGCATATATTCAATTGCCTTTAGCCCACACACTTTCCCAAGTTTAACATCGAGAATTGGTTGAATTTGAAGAGTATTTAATCCCATAAATAAACCAAAACTCGTCTCTAATTTAAAGATCAATACACACATATGACTAAATTAGACAGAAAAAGAAGGATCTATGTTACACTCCACTTAGTCCACTGATGGCGGCGATATGTTTGATCAGTTCTCATTCGATCCTGGATTTATTCAATAAAATAGATAATGAAATTAGTTTCAAACAACTTCAACTAACTCCCGCCATTTTGGAACTATACACCACAAGCATTGATGGGGCCAACATATAGTTCACTTCCTAACAAGGTAAATTTTAAAGAAAAAAAAATGTTAGAATAGTTGTTGTGAGCTGTGAGCACAACTCATATAAACACTACCCACAATTCTAATGTAAGTTACATTGAGTTTAGACTTGTGGGTAGTGTTTATATGAGCTGTGCTCACAGCTCACAACAACTATTCTAACATTTTATATAACGTATTTTATATCGGACGAAATCTTGAAGGCTCATACAAGGTTCAACGTAGACAATGCCTAAAAAAATGTAGTGTTGTTGACTTGAGCTTGGATCATTCACACTGTTTATGGTAATGAGGTCTAAGCCACAGACGATGGCTGACATACCCTTTAGACGTCACTTAGCCTCGACTAGTGGTACACTTTTTGTACACCAAAAAGTTCATCATTACTTGAGAATCGAAGCTAATAATAGTTTATAAACATTATTCACTCCTCAATTCAATGAAAAATCTTTTACGAACGACGATTTCGTGAAGGCTCACACAAAGCTCAAAACGAGCAATAGCTTGAAAATGCAATGATACGGACTTAGATTGGAACTTCATAGTCTACGGAAGGATAATTAAAGAAAAAAGAAAAGAGAAAAGAAGAGATAATAGAGATGTGTTCTAATAATAATAATAATAATAATAATAATAATAAATCCTCGAATAGCTTCTATAATTTGGGTGGAGTCTAAAAATAGTCCTTGTAAAAATAAAAACACAGATTTCACTCATGTGGATAATTTGGGTGAGGTCTATAATTTGGATTTTTCATAGGTTATTTTCGGTGGTTTAATCTATGTCTTTATTTTTTTCAGAGGTTCTTTTCTGACCTCACTCAAATTCTATGGGCTATTTGAGGTATTAATAATAATAATAATAAGGGTCTTGTTAACAAGTGTCGCATTGTTTAAGAAACTCATAAAAAAAACTTTTGTCTTGAAAATGCAAGTCAAACACATGCTAAAGTCATAAATACACAACTTCCAATATAAAAGTTACTACTTTTGGATGCTTAAACAATACCCTAAGGGCACTTGTTAGCATTTTCCTAATAATAATAATAATATACAAAAATCAAGGCCCACTAAGTGTGATCATCTACATGGATCAAACGACGTCTTACTGCTTTATAATATACCATATTTTTTATCCAACGTAATAATCTCTAAATCTTTCTTAATAGTTTCTCTTATAGGTTTTCTTTGTCTTCCTCTCCCTAAACTGGTTTTACCACCCTCAATCTGATATACTATTTTTACTATAAAATCCACATGTTTTCTCTTTATTTGGTCAAACCATCTAACGCAACATCATCATTAATCCACATGTTTTCACAATATTTTCTACTTTAGGTGCTACCTCGACGCTTTCTCTAAGATTCTCATTTCTAAATATATTTTGCCAAGTATTACCACCAATCTAACGCAACATCATCATTAATTCTACACTTAATTTATTTTTGTGTTCGTTCTTCACAAGCAAACACTCAGTCTTATACAACAAACTCGATCTTATCGTTTTTCAATTAAAAAATTACAACTTTAGCTTTAGCGTACAATTGTGTCACATAAAACACATCATCAATTTTAACCATCCAATTTAAATTTGATGGTTTACATCTTTTATTTCTTCTTCGTTTTGTACAACGGATCTCTGATATTCAATTTTTGTATCTTGTGTGATGTTATGATCTTTAACTTTCACTTCTAAAATAGAAATGTTTCTTTTACTAAAATAATAATAATAATAATAATAATAAATATTAATAATAATACGCAACCTTCTAAAAAGATATGAGGATGATATCATATCATATTCATATTACTAAGAGACCAATTATGTGATGAGGTCATGATTGAAGCATTTATTAATTAGTCCAATAAAGCGCCAAAGCCCAAAGAGCTCTAAATTTAACATGCAGAGATGTATAATATCTCTTATTATTTTTTACTATATGAGGTTAAATTTCAAATTGAACCAAAATGAAAAGAGTTACAACTCAGTACTTAATTAACAAGTAATCAAAAAATAGGAAGCACTTAACTCTATCCTCACTCGTATACACACCCTCTATATACATGTGGATGGATAGCTTAACAATTAATGTTTCGCTGTTTATCCAAAAATATTTGAATTAGATGATTCGAGTTTTTTCTAATTTAATCCAAGATCATGAATTTGAAGTCAACTCTAAAATTGTAATGACGTTAAATTTGAAGTCCATTTAATCTAGATGATTAAAAGAATTAGTCTTTGCAAATGCGTGAAAAAATACCCGATTTGTATTGTTTAATTAATAAGTTGTATCTTAAAAACCAATCCATTCCAATGCAAAAGCAGCACAGGAATTGCGTAAAACCCACTTGATTGCTGCACCTTCCTCTCAGTGTTCTCTCTCTCTCTCTCTTAACTTCAATCCTAAGTATGATTAATGATTTAGGTCTCTCTCTCTTTAAATGAACACAATTAGTTTGAGTTACTCTCCCTCTTCACCCCACACACAACATAACAATATTTTTCTACCACTTTTGAAAACGTTTAAATGACACAAACACTCACTCGGGTAATATTTCACGCTATATAGAGACAGTGACCACTTCATACTTCACACTATTCTTCTTCTTTCTCCAAAACCAAGTTAACATTTCTCACACACATCTAAATGGGTCGCCATTCATGTTGTTTAAAGCAAAAATTGAGGAAAGGTTTATGGTCCCCTGAAGAAGATGAAAAGCTTTTCAATCACATAACTAGATTTGGTGTTGGTTGCTGGAGTTCTGTTCCTAAACAAGCTGGTAAGTAATTGTTAAAATCATGTTACAATATTTTTTATTCTTCAAAACAAAGAGTCTAACATGGTTGATGAAATTCTTCAGGACTTCAAAGATGTGGTAAGAGTTGTAGATTGAGATGGATAAACTATTTGAGGCCTGATTTAAAGAGAGGAATGTTCTCACAACAAGAAGAAGATCTTATAATCAGTCTTCATGAAGTCCTTGGAAATAGGTAACATAAGGATATATCATATATCATTCTCTGCATGTTTGGAATCACGGTGAGTTTGACAAATCATCATAGCCCTGTGATTTTGTTGAAGCTCTAAAATATAGCTTTAACAAAAATTACGGTGGCTCAGTATGATTTTGTCAAATTCACCGTGAATCTAAACATATTTCTTCAGAGACGAAATGAATTATTTTTTTTGTAACATTACAGGTGGGCTCAAATAGCAGCACAATTACCAGGGAGAACAGATAATGAAATAAAAAACTTTTGGAATTCATGTTTAAAGAAGAAGCTTCTAAAGCAAGGGATTGATCCAACAACACACAAGCCTCTTACAGAAGCATATCTTAAAGAAGAGAACAAAATCACAGAAACAACTGCACATCCTATGCAAATACCATCAGTTACATCACATGGTTCAGCATTTCTAATAACCGACTCGAGTTACTATGATGACAATGGCTTAACAGAAGCTTCAAGAGAAATTTTCACCAGCAAACAAGCATTTGACCCTTTGTTCTGCTATGATTTCCAATCTGGTTACAACTTACCTATGAGTAATTATCACACAAGCCTTAAACCATGTGATCAGAGTCAATTCGGACTTAATTCAAGCTATGGATTCACTTCAATGCCGAGTCTAACAAATTCAGATCACGCGAATCTGTCAGTGACAGAGTTTTCAGACAACAATTCAGCTTCAAAAATCAGTTCATTCTTCATGAATGATCAAGTGAAAGAAAGCAATTCAAGCAATAGCTCAAATATGAGTACTATTTATCCATCTAAAATGAGAAATACTGTGATGGAAAATAATAATGCAGGGTTTTGTTGGGATGGATCAGAAAACAAATTAGACCCTTTGTTTCAGTTCCAAGTAAATGCTATAAAATCTGAAGATTATGGAACAAGTTCATGGGAAGATGGACAACTTCAAACTCACAATTCAATAGAAGATTTCAATAGCTATCCATTAACATCACTTTCAGAAGATTTAACAGAAGCAAATTTTGATGTCTTCCATCATATATGAACCGTAAATTCTTTCTTTATTTTTTTCATTTTTTTTACCAATATATATTTCTATTGTTCAAAGTAGAAAATATAGAAAAGTTTGATAGTACATAAGATTGAGATGATACCCCCCTCCCCCGGATTTTTTTTTCCTTACCATTGATTGATGTATCTGTTTTCATAAGCCAATGTTTGAATAACGGTATATTCTTTAAGATTAATGATTGAAGCTAATTTTGTTTTGTTGCTGTAATATTTTATATTGTCCAACACTCCAACTATTGAATTATTAGTGTTACTTTTTTTTATTTTTTGAAGGATATTAGTGTTACATATTTATCAACCTTTTTCTCTTTTTAATTTTTTCACGTTTAATTAATCATGGTCCTCTTATGGGAGCTACCTTTTACTGTCCTTTATAGTGAAGCTGGTCAAAGACTCAAATATGATCAAAAAGACAAAAACCCATACATTGCATCATATACTTACAAATTCAATTTCATTTTCTTCGATGCTTCACTTATAAAATAATATAATGTTTAGTTATATTATATTATATTATATCATACACGCTCGTGTGTTTCTGAGTACACATTCATGTATATATGTCTGGCAGATATTTTTGATTAAGAAGATTATATTATCCTGTCAATTCGTATAATAAGGGATACTGTTTTTTGCTGGCATAATATGATTCAGCTGCTGCAGCACCATCCATGTATAGGTGACTGAATCCCTCCAACATGCTGAAATTGGCTGCACAAAATCTACATTATTGGAGAGAGAGATCCTATGAATGTAATATAGATGATTAAAGTCTGAACAAACATTTATGGTTTAGAACAAATATGCAAATTTATACCTGCTTTAAAATCATTTTTAATTTGAGGTTATATATGTTTTATATGTATATGTAATTAATGTATATAATATCTTGGCTTTTCTGGGGTTCTGATGATTTTTGGAAATTATGCTGTCAAAGTTAAACAATGACGACGTAAATGTACAAATTATGGCAGCTTATCTGTTCCTTCTGCTGCTTATATAATGCATGTCCCTTCTATTTACTTTTGCAAAAGGTGACCAATTAAAGCAAATGAGAGAAGAGACAACCCACACAAGTGGGTACCCCATTCATTAGTGACTAGAGAGTAAATCACCTATCCTTCAAATTTTAGGCGGTTGATGATTTAGTCCCTAAAATTAAAATCATCAATCATATTAGTTCCTTTAAAAATGTCTCAAACAATTTGATTGAAAATTTTCTATTTTATAACTTATTTTAGTTTAGTGCACTATTCAAATTGATTAGAGACAAAAAGAGGATTAAATTGGTGATATAATATTTCAATCATAAGTCATTGGTAGCATCTGGATTTTCCGCCATAGAAAAAGCACATGTTTACACAAAGTAAACAATCTCGATTGTTAATGTGATATCAAATAGCTCATATTTTACTATAATAAAATTAATTTTAAATGATCTTAGATGTCAATGTGTGATCAAAGAGTTGAAATTGGAAAGAGCACGACACATCTACGCACCAAATCCATTTCTGCATTAGTGAGTGTTAGATTCAAGTCAAGAAATGAACGAAATGTTGGATACATATACAAGATTGATGACTCATATATCTAATATCTTAAAGATTTGGATGAAGAGATGAATCTGAATCTTCATCTCTTCTTCCAAACTCATCAAAAGTAAGTCATAAATCATGAAACTGCTCTAAATTTTCACGCAAAACCAATCCAAAAAAGTCAATATGTACCGTAGATTTAGAAAATCATGAAGATCTTGATTATGATCTCACATGAGAAACCATAAATGATGTTAATTGTTGAATATTACTTAAGACTAGAGTGCATGTGTTTTTGAGCCAATATTGACTTAACTAGAATACAAAAAATGTGCGGTAACTCCGACCCAAACGCATCACTCAAATGGCCCTACCCTAGTTTGCAACTTTTTCTATTATACCAAAATAAGACGGTGAAAGTCATCACTACTTGAATTAGAACAGCTGTGCATTTAGGCATAACCATATCATAAAAGAAAAATGGACAGTTCATGACCTTATCGTCATAAATTAATTAATTAACTTGAAGTGTTTAAGCTAAGTAGATGGAGCTTATATATCATGTATGGCTTCTTGGGAAACAATTAATCTAAAGCTTTAAATAATAAGAGACATTGACAATAAGAAAAGATGATGATAAAGCCACAATTAACATGTACAAAAATTATACGCAATTTATGAAAGGTCCTGCCGCCAAGCTTTGGTAATTATCAAATTAAGGAGGCAGTAATACGTGTCTGTGGTCAAAGTCATTAAGGTCATCTTGAGCAAAATCAGAGGTAATTATTATGACATTGCTGTGAAAAGCAGGCTCAATCCTATATCACTTTACTACAACCTTTATTAAAGTGTGTTTTTGACTAATATGAAAGGATTTTTTTTTGGACAAAAATATGAAAGAGTTTGCCAAACCTTTTACTTCTCGTAAGTCCTGATGATTGGTGAAATGAAAATGGTAAATTAATTTTGACGTAATGTGATGTAATTTTTTTGTCCATAACAAGTACCACAAACATTGGTTAAGAAATCCATAAATAGAAATTTTGTCTTAAATCTAAAATGTTTCTTTTGATCAAGTAATAATATCACCACTTTGTTAATAAAACTTACATGTCTTAAACCTAAAATAACTAGTCAAGGGTATAAACAAAACAACATTTGCATTGCCTTGTGAGTGTTAGGGAAAAAAGTTGTTCATAGCCCTACTCAACATACATATGCCGACGGATGTTCTAGCTAGCTGAGGAGATCTAGCACCATTTGAATTCGTCACAAAGGTGAAAAAGTGTATTTAAGGAAGACAATGTGCTAAAAAAATGAATAAAGATGATGTGAAATACTAAGTATTGTTTGTAGCCTTTTCTGGGTCAACTAAAGGGGCACCCCGACAAATGATATCTAGGTGCTTTTGCTGAACAATGGCCTCTGAACAAATTATTAACTATATGTGATAAAGGGACACCGAAAAGATGCTGTCCCCATGCATGAAAGGAACTATGTAACAACATGGTGTTAATAATATATGTTTAACATTTTTTCTAATAAATTTTACGTAACTATCTAAACAAGAAATGCTTTAATGTATGAACTACTCTTTAAGTTGCAATATTGGAGAATATTTGATGAGATTGTATATATACTCATCAAATATTTATGTTATGTCAAAGCTAAACTTAATTTGCATAATAATTACATTAGGTTGAAATGATGGCCAACAATTGATGTATTTCTTTTGTGATTGGCGCCAAAATAAATGGTGTTGGGTTAAAATCAAATGCATAAGTGAAGCGTTGAACTTAACTCGTATGCTTCTAGAGGAAATGGGCCATGGTCATGAGAATGGAAAAAAAAATGTCGAAGTCACATTCTATAACTGCAATGCAATAGGGAATGATGAATTTGATGCGAGAAGACCTTAAGAATATAATTACAGTCACTATAGTTATCAAAATCGATGAATAATAATTGTAGTAATGTTTGTAAAAAAAAATAAAAATTGTAGTAATGTTATGATAAAGTAAACCGTGTCTGTGGCATGATTAATTGCAAAAATATCTAAGAGTGATTATGTTTGACATTTTGCAACTCTTTTTTAATTTGGTAAAATTGAAAAACAGTGGAAACTTGAGAAATTAGTTTTACTCAGGGTTGACAATATGGATAAATTGGATGCATTATCTACGATAATCATGAAAATATTGACCCTTCCTTAAAAAAATGAAATTATTGATCCTTAGCAAGATATCCCTATTGTAGATAATTCAAATGTTGCAACCAAGTCTAAGAATTCAGTTTAATCTAATGCTAAAAATTAAAATTCCAATGTCATTCGTTGTATTGAAATATTAGGCAATTTTTTTTAAGGTAAGGCTAAAATCGATGTAGATTGTAGATGATGATCGAGACAATCATTGTCTATCACATTGATCAATTAACGATGTTGTTGTTGAAGATGAATTTGATATAGTTACATCTAAATCACAAATATATGAATAGAGGAAAGGAAACACACAAAACCCTGTCTTCGAAAGTATAGCAATACAGCTCACAATTTAGGGATGGTCTTAAATTTGTTTATCACATGTAATGTTCTTCAAATCGAGTGTTAACTCTTCGAGTTTATCGAGTTTACGTTTTTAGGTACCAAAATCATGTTAACTCGGAGGTAAACTCGATTTCTGGTAAAATCGGAAGGTTTGACGAGTTTGACCGAGTTAACCCTCAGTAAACTCGACCGAGTTTTACGAGTTTACATCTAACCAAAAAAATCGATCCTTTTTTTAGGGCCATTTATTTTAAAACTCAATTCTTTTTCTACAAGCCCAAAGACTGAAACGTTTACTGAATAGTTATCTTTACAGTAACACGTTGTTCCTGAGATGAAACGTTTCTTTTTCTTTCTTCTTCAAGTTCTCAAACAATGAACAGGGGAACACATACCAGTTAGGGTTGCGATTCTAACAGTGGAAATTCAGAATTCGACGTCGGTTAGGGTTGCGGTGGTGGTGTTTGTTGACCTTTTGAAGAAATTAACTAGTTTATTTTTTAGATTGTTTTATTAACAACTTTAGGAACTTGTGAAACTTTCTTTGGATGACTTAAACTTAGAGACTTATGAAACTTATGATTTTGTGCGTTAATTTTTGTATTTTGATGCTAAGTTGAGTATAACGTTTTATTATGGTAGTTTGATATAATTTGCCTTTGTAATTAAATCATATTTTACACTATTGGAATATTTACAATATTATATTAGCTTATATATGTCATACATAAAATAAATTCTACATAATTTTAATTTTAGGTAAACTCGTACGAGTTATCAAGTCGAGCTTACGAGTCGAATTTACCTAAACAAAACGAGTTGAGGTAAACTCTCAAGTTGTAAAACCTTGATCACATGTTTTGGTTTTTCCCCTCGGGGTATTTGTTCTTTTGTTCCTTTTTCTCCCTTTTCTTTTTGTTACTTTCTCTATTTCAATTTCAATTAATAATTTTTTTTTGTTCTTAAAGAAAGGTTGAGATACTGCTCTATCTTTTCATTCCCCCCTTCTCAGAAAACCATGTCATCTCCCACCCTCTAAACTCTCAAATGCAACCTTAATGGATTTAAAAAAAGGAATATGATAAATTACTAATCATCTAAAAAAATTAATCGGATGAATTGCATCTAATCTAATTTATTAATTTTTATTGTTAGATGAATTGAATAGATTTAACTTTAGATGAATTACATGTATGTGAAGAGATGAATATATTCACCACCCTACTTTTTAACTCTAGTATTTATTTTTTTAAAGAACTCTAATATTTCTTTTGTTGTTTTTGTAATTCGGTTGTATGGCTTAACAAGTGATTATGACATAAACAACGTAAAAGAAACATGTTGCTTTTTTCTTATCACTAATTTTTTATTTTGGGGCTATTATTGAGAAAGCGAATAAAACTTAATAGTACATAAAGCATTTCTTAATTTGAACGTCTTAATAATAGCTGCACCAAAGATAACATCCATAGAAAATGTGTTTTTCACTAATTGTGCTTTCCTCAACTATCAAACCCCGAAACTTCTAACTGCGTATTCAATGGTGCATAATGCATATACGGGTGTTAAGGTGTGGCCTTCTAGTTTCATCAAAATATTTAATGAATTCTAAGAGAAACTTCACCTTCTTTCTAAGTTTGCTTTCTCTTTTATTTATGAAGGAGTGATTTTAGGTTATTTTTTGACCTAGAATCACCCTCTGCATCTTTTTTTCCTTTTCTTTTAATCTAAATAAGTAATTTCTACACATATCAAGTTTTCTCTGTTGTGTTTTTTTGTGATTTCGTCGCCTAAGTGCGGCGTTGTGTTGTTCGTCGTCTTGTGTGGCGTTGTTTGATTTCGCATCTTGTTGTGCGGTGTTCGTTTGGTTCTTATTGAAAGATCAACCTCATACAATCACATATTCAATCAATGATTTGAGCGTCAACATTGCAGATCTGGAAGCATGAGTATTCTGTTGATTTAGATTTTAGCATATTATTTGTAGGCATTTTGTCGTTGTATGCTATTAACTTGGGTGTTGTGAGTTTATTCGCAGATTCACCCTTTACGTTTTTAGCGATATTGATCATGTTATTGTCTCTGATGTATTCTATCAATTTGAATGAATGAATATCGTTTTGCTTTTGTCAAAAAAAAAAAGCTAAGTAAAAGCTGAATTTTGAAATTCCTTCTCACTCAAGTTACCGACGCAAGCCACAAGCAATAAGCCAATAACAAGGATACTGAAGTTGTAGTGGAGTTTCACATTCACAATCTTCACGTATACTTGTGCAAAATCATTTTTGAAGACGGGTTTGTATGCTAAAAACATTCCTTTTTCAACAATTTTTGTAATACCCGTTCATTTACAGAGTGAAATATATGAGTCAAACCATTTTATGTGAGACCAATTTTCAAAGTGTAGGACTCTTTGATTTCACAAAAGAAAAAACGAGTGTTTGAGAGAGTGTTTAAAAAAGAATGTTCCTAATACTTCTTATTTAAATTATATTTTTTTGAGAATGAAATTCAAGCTCGGTGAGTATTATTATTTTTAAATGGTGAAGGTCGATATTGAAAAGAGAGGTAACCTTGGCGCAACTGGTAAAGTTGTTGTCATGTGACTGAAAGGTCACGGGTTCAAGTCCTGAAAACAGCCTCTTGTGTAAAAACCAGGGTAAGACTGCGTACAATACACCAATACTGGTGGGACCCCTTCCCGAACCCTACGTATGCGGGAGCTTTAGTGCACCGGATTGCCCTTAAGGTCGATATTGAAAATGAATTGAAATACCACATTGCCAAGTCATAATTTGTGCTACAGCATTTGATTATCTAACCCATCTAATATCCATCTTATTTGTTTGAATAGAGGACAAAATACCAATTTCATTGCCTAAGTAAGAATGGAAATTCCCTTTTACATGAAAGTCCATCCATTGTAGTGGTCATAAACTCATAATTTGATAGTGTTTGATACGTAATTGAGCAACTAAAAACTTAAAGTCACGTGCTTGTGATTAACACTTGAAAACATGACTTCTAATGCAATTCGTAACACTGAAGAAACACTTTGGACACTGTTTTTAAAACCAGTGACAATGTCTTCACAACAACAAACTGATAATATTAAACCAGCTGATGGGAATTCAGGGTGCTCTAGCCTATTATCTTCAAATTATCAGAAGTCTTCACTCTAATAACCACACCAATTGTTCTATTTTATTTATAATATGTATGAAATAGCATTTTAATTAAGAAAAAGGTCTCTATAAATAAATATTCTGAATTTCGATTTTAGTCCCTATAAAAAACACACTTTTTAGTCTTTGTAACGTTTTCTTTTGGCATTTTTTGGGACAAAAAATGTTGACAAATTTTTTTTACTGAGATTAAAAATGTTGATGGAAAATTTTACAGATACTAAAAATATAGATGGAAAATTGTACAGGGACTAAAAATTGCTTGCAGGGTTGTTGTGTGGCACACTTGGGACTCTACGGTTTGAACGGATCTCCATTGCCCCAAGCACCCCCTCACGGATTGGAGGTGTGTTGCAAGTAATCCAAATGCATGATTTTTGCATGTTGGTATAATGAGCTTTTGAGCATTTGTTAGGCCCAGAACAAAATAAAAGCGAAATTCTAAATATTTATAGAGATCATTTACTTGTATAATCCAAAAAAGTAGTAGTAATATAAAATCCAAAAAAAAAATGTAGTAATATACTAACAGGGGTGTAGCCCTTCATGTGGAAGGATTAGCCTTGGCTACCCAAAAACAATATTACTTTTGAGTTGGTAGGTATGTATTTATATTCAGCTACCCTAAATAATAAACATTGAGCTACCTCAAATAAGTTCATTTGCCGAAAATTAGCATAAATAAGAAAGTTAAAAAATTACTACATGATTGATAGATTCATTTGTATCGGTTTGGAATTTCCGGTCTCAATAACAACTATAGAAAAAACTTTTTCAATGATAAAAATTATCAAGGCAATAGTCATAAACATATTAAATGGGCAATGAGATTCTTGCAAATAACCTATTTGTTTACGTTGAAAAAAAAAACATTATTAATCTATATTGTAAACAATCAATTGGATAAAATTGGCTACTTGAAATACATTTTTTCCAACTTTTTAAAATAGCTATTGTCAATGTTTATCATTTGTTGCTACTATGAGCTAACTTTCATGTATTGACTAATTTTTAGATTATTTTGTTTTGACTTAAATGCACTTTTGGTCCCCTATGTTTTCCATAGTAGCAATTTTCGCCCCCTAATAAAAAAAACCACTTTTCAGCCCCCTAACTTCACCCCCTTTTGCAACTCATAGGCCCCCTCTAATTTTGACCAAGCCAAAGACTATTATTGAAGTAAATTTAAACGGAAAAGAATTATAGGAATAATTAATAGCCTTAGGATTAAATCAGTGGTCAAGATTAAAAGATTCAATTTCAGTGTTATTGTGTCCCTTCACAGATCTCTCTCCCTCATAAGTCCCTTCATGATTTGTTTCTTTGCCACTTCAATTGATAAAAATATTGTTCCCTTTCCTTTTGGAGTTTCAAAAATCTTAATAAATATTTTGGAAAAAGAAAGGAAAGAATCACGGGAGCAGATCTGGTGGAGAACGAGAACAGATATGGTGGTTCCCCTTATATTGCTGCCTCACATTGCCGGCGGCATCTTCACCTATCACGGTTCACGTCGGCGCCGATTATGAGTGTGAGGGAGAGAGAGAGAGAGAGAGACGACAAGGGAGGGAAGACAGTCGGAGAGAGACAACAATGGAGAGAGTGAATAAGTGAGATAGATACGAGATGCCGGTTCACCGTCGCCTTTGGCAGAGAACGACAATGGCGCGGGAGAGAAGGAGATAAACAAGTGAATTATGCAGTAGTTTTAATGGTGATTAAATGCGGGAAAGAGACATTGTAGATTGGTAGGTTGAAGAAGATGAAATGTAAATGGGTTTAAGGAAAACAATTAGCTAAGAAAGGGAGAATTTGAGTTCTTTTAATTTTGACCATTGATTTTTAATCTTGAGCCACATGGCCTTTGATCCGGTCAAAATTAGAGGGGATTATGAGTTGCAAAAGAGAGCGAGGGGGCTGTAAAGTGGTTTTTTTTAATAGGGAGCTAAAATTGCTACTATGACAAACATAGAGGACCAAAAGTGCATTTAAGCCTTTTGTTTTTAGTCTCTACAGCACTAGCAATTTTTAAATTTTAGTCCTTAATTTTTTTTGTTATATAAATTAAATCCAAGACTAAAAACACTTTTTTTTAAAAAAAATTAAAAAATAAGACAATTTTTAAGGACTAAACCTAAAATTATAATTTATAGGACTAAAAACATATTTTATCCTTAAACTTAATATTTTGGTTTTAAAACTTTTTTTCTTTCAAAATAAATTATTTTCTTTTTTCTTTAGTTGGCTCCTACATAAATTGTTTACTAGCTTCGCCGATGTATACTAATGTGTCTTTTTTCTTGGTAACATTCTTAAATTACTCTTTAATTAATGTTTTGCGTTAAACAATAATAATATCCCTCTAAAAAAATACAACTTAGTAAGGCCCTTTAAAAGAAAAACTTAGTACTTAAAACATCCACAATGGAGACACCCATTTTTGGGTTCTTAAATGGGTCTCACGTATACACATCACTCATTTATAATTTTTTAATAGTAGTACTTAATAAGCACTCAATCACTCCAACCCAAATCTCGCACAAAGTTCTTAAATGGGACTCACTGTAACGCCCGTTTATTTTATTTTTGGTAGAGTTTAGAGTCCTATTTAATTGATTTATGTGATTATGTGATTTGTTTATTTAATTAAATGGTTTTATTAATAGTTAGTAAGAATAAGATAGGAAT
>Ga0228710_1002806_pt1 | contig 27664 bp, 10 predicted proteins | sample MedpolnodulmetaG_FD_177995 | JGI IMG/M metagenome (GOLD analysis project Ga0228710, IMG submission 177995) | Root nodule microbial communities from Medicago polymorpha collected in Santa Monica, California, United States - pink nodules | ecosystem: Host-associated > Plants > Roots > Nodule... | reverse complement strand
CGGCCTACGAATCACGGACAACGACCGTCGCCACCAACACCAGACCGTCCAAACAACACAGAGGTAGTATCTTTTTCTTTTGTTTTGTTCTTTTCTAGATCTAGGAATATAGGGTTAGGATTTGGGAATTTGGAGTGTAGAATCGGATAGAGGCAAGAAAAACGAGTAGAAAGAAGCAAAAAAAATATAAAAAGGAGGGGTTTGCAGCGGCGGCGCCGCCACCTCCGACCACCCCATTCTCCGTCGGAAAAGAAGAAAGAATTTTCGGAGAGAGAAGAGAGCATTTTTCGTTGGGAAGAGGAGAAGAGAGAGAGAGAGAGAAAGACCATGAAGAAATGAGGGATTTCTCCCTCACAGCCTTTATATAGGCTCTCGTGATCCAACGCGCGTGGGTGCACAGTTATACCATGCATCCTCGCCTCCTGTGTGCTTTGATTAGGATCAGAGGGTCCCTGATGCCCTGATCTTTAATCAAATGTGAGTCGTCTGATCTATCTGACGACCCAAATCAATTCAGCTTTAACCCAACCGACCCACCACTTGACCCATGACCCGGTTCGGTTCCCTTAAGCCCAATCCTTTTTATTTATTTTCTGCACACCCCTCACTTACTGCTTGCACCCCCCAACATCTCATTTCTTGCCATTTTCATGCATTTTCAATTTCCTTTGCATTTTAATTTCTTTTATGTTGTTATTTATCACCATTCACATGTTTATTTCAACGTCCTATTTCTTTTTACTCGCATCTATTTAGAATGTAATTAATTAGGCTTTAATGTAATTTATTTATTTATTTTCGTTTTCTTTTTTGGCTCGGAACTTAGAATGTAAATTAAGTTCGATTGTAAATATTTCTGTCATTTATTTTATCGCAGACCGTAGAATGTATAATAGGCTTTTATGTAATAATTTTAGGTGCATGTGTGCGTGTGTGCGTGTGTGCGTGTGTGTTTACCTTTTATGCTTGGTAGTTTAGGTCAAAGGTCCTCGTGGTGGTCCAACACCACCATAAGGTACCTACGCTTTACTTTCCTTGCTCCGTTAGTTTAATTTTAGTCTTATTATTCAAACAAAAAACAAAAAAAACATGCAAATAACAAAAATCACAAAAAACTCTTTCACAATAAACCTTGATTCAAAAATTAAGTGATCCCTTTTATTTCTATTTCTTTCATAAATCAAACATTGCAATCTACATTAATCATACCTTAAGTTATTTTCTTTCAACATAAAAAACATAAACAAATACTCATTTGCCGCTTTGGCTTTCTTTCATTTTAAAACTTTTTTTCAAAACTAATAAAAAACACAAAACAAATCAAACGTCAATTTTTACTCCGAACTACGAGGTTTTGATCCCTCACAGGTACGTAGGCAAAGGACACTCGTCCTTCCAAATCAATAAAAAATGTAGATAAATAGGTCTCTTTTTCCTTTACCACTTTAATTCCTTTTTCAAAACAAGCAAGTTGATAGCACAAAATGTTAAGTAAAACCAAGAGGTTCTCGTAGAGTACTACGGACATAAAGGGTGCTAATACCTTCCCTTTATGTAACTAACCCCCGAACCCTAAATCTCTTCAAAGGGGGTAGTTCGAACTTTTTTCCCCTTTTCTTAAAAAATTAAATGTTCAGTCGTGAAATAAATTAGTGAGTCAAAAGCTAATCAAATAGCCTTGACCTCCATAAAATGATGCGACACCACATATATAAAGAAACAAGAGAATATATAGAAACTTTATGACTTGGTCCAATATTATTTAGAGGAGCTCATTATATTAAAAAAATTGATCAAAGTAATGCACAACAACCATGTAATTAAGGATGTGATCGAGAAAACATCATCCATCAAGGATCTCATTATTTGATACATAAGTGTTGGACAAATGAGGATATATGTGTCATTTAACTATATACACTTCAAAGTAAGTGTAACCTTTCCTTAAATTAAAATATTGAGTGGTGTTTATTTAAATTTTTTAATGATATGATCTACTTATCTCAAATCACGTATTAAATATTATTTAAGGTTATGCATAATTTTTTAAAATATAATTGAGTGCACTTATATTTTATGATAAAATGAACTTCGTATACCTCCATCTATAAATTTTAGTTTAACCGGTAAAAATATCACATTATTAGGCCATACAAGGAGACTAAGCTCAAACTCGGTTGTTTTTAATTTCTAATTTACTCGGCCGAACATTTTGACTGAGTTCGAATCCGACTGATAAATCCCGATGTCCGACTTGGGCCTTAGAGAAGCAAACTGAATAGTCCATTTTGTAGACTCAAGCATTTGAGATGCTATAATAAGCTTCTATATATATAGAGAGAGAGGTGCTAGTGCTAATACGATTTACATATACACACAAGTGTAGAGCACTTCGTTGTATTTAGCGTGCTTGATCTAAGAGCTTGAATCGTTAATAAATAATATTACGCATGTGATGTGGTAATGAAGTTTCAAATAGATTATATTTCACAGGTTTTTAATTTAATGTGCTCATCATTTCTTGTGGATTATTGTTTTTATGTTTCTCATATGATATATTGTTTCTGCATTGGTGTTGTCATGTGCTCATTATTGACCCGTGGTAATGAAGTTTCTGCATTAGTTTGAAGTTGTAATTTCATATTATTGATAAGAATATGAATTTATGTTTGTTTTAGTTACATTGATGATTATTTTATATGTTTACGAATGTTCTTTTCAATTTAAATAGAAGTTTGTTCTTAAAAAACTTGTGTTTTTATTTTATTAGGGGTCTATTTTTATTATGAGAGTCAGACCTCTAATTTTATAAGGACTGCCAAACTGATAATAACTTTGTGATTATTTCAACTTTTATTTTTTTATCTTACTTTTGTTCAACAAAATTTAGAACATTATAAAAAAATATATCATCAATATGACTTAATGGTTTAAAAACTATAAAAGTGTTTAGCTCATGATAATATTTGTCATTTATAACTTGAAAGAGTAATATCATCGATCGTCAATAATCTATATCATAAAGAAATACATAATTTTGGCTTAACTTTTTCACTTTTAATTATACCCTTAGACAAGTTTGTCTATAAGAATATTATATTATCAGTGTCATTCCAAAATATAAGAATTTATACTATATTTTTTAAATTATTGGTATCATTTATACTATATTTGTTAAATTGATGGTGTCATTAAAAAAGATAAATATAGTTTATTGCAATATAAAAGTTCAAAATATATATGCCTACAATTTCAATCAAAATTAAAATGTCGTAAAAAAATATTGTTCATGATTTATAGGTAGAAAATGATCATAGACACAGTCTCTAAAGAAAGAAAATAAGTTATAAAAGACAAACATATTATGCTGTAAAATATATATTCAATTTACATTTATGTGACAATATGAATTAGGACATTTTTCCTTCACACAAAAAAATTAGGATAGTTTGGTGGTTGTAACAAACAAAATCTAGCTCAGGGCTTTGTGTTTGAACCCCTCTTATACCATTTTTAACATTGACACATCATAATTTATTTAAGAATTAAAAAGCTAATGCAAAAAAGTCAAAGTTGCAGAAAGTAATAAATGCTCTGCAAAAAAGTTGTCAAGCTTCAATTGAAATGAGAGTTCTTTGGGATTAACGTGCAAAATCTTTGGATGCAAAGTGCAAAATGAAAAAAATCAGCGTGTGCATAATGCCAAAAAGTATGGATATTGGTGCAATTTTTAAAAGTTCAGAGTGAGCAGATGCACACCCTCGCCATACACTAGATCCGGCCTTGGATATCATACTATGTAGAAGGAGAAAAACTTTATAAAAAGAAACAAAGCCAAGAGGCAGAGCTTGCCTTCACCAATGTTGGTTTCTGTTCGTAGTTAATTTTATTTTGTTATCTTTATCTTCGTGATTATTAATTTTTTGAATAATGTTCATGATTATTGTTATTTGTTGTTAACGCGGTTTTAATTTCTTGATTTCTTGTTTGTAGGCAATTGAGCTTTGTCCTAACATGTATGAAGCTTATTACTTGTGTGATGTTTGCAGATTCAATATGTTGTAAGTACTTTTGATATTTTGTTGTTTGTTCTCAGTTTATTTCAGTTGGAATAAACCATCAATTTAGTCCTTCAACTTAAAACACTCACTTCAATTTATGTAAACATAATAACTATCTAAACTTCTCAATTTCGTCGCTCTTATTAAGTTGTTAGGGACTAAGTTGATAGATTTTTATAGTGTTGGGACTGAATTGTCGAATTTCATATAGTTTATGAAATAATTATTATATTTTTATAGTGTAGAGACTAAAGTGTAGTTATATTGATACGTAGGGACTAAATTGATGATTTAATCATTTTTTTTAGGAATGATTTAATCATTTGTTAGGTTGTGTTTTAGTGTTTTTGGTTGTTTTGTGTATTTTAGGTTATTTTTAATACTTTTGATATTTAGTCTTGAATGTATTGGTTTGTAGCGACCATAGTTGAACTAGACCTTAGACATGTTGTTGAGTTTGGGATTCAGAGTTACAAGGTTATTAATAACATATCAAGTTACTTATGAAATAGTTTAAAAACAAAAACATATGTCCATCTTTTTTATATCTTTACCTTCTATTTTTAATTTCATAAACATCATGTTTTGGGAGGTGTGTTCGAACACCTAGACAAACATGAGGAACGATTGTTCAATTTGAAAATGATTCTGAATATTTACAATTCTTGCAAATAATATGATAGTTAATGCTTTATTGTTCGGGTTACTATGTGAAGTGTTGCCTGTGAAGTGTTGAACTGAAAATTATAGTTGCAGCTTTTCATTTAGTCGAGTCTTGTTGGAAGCTCTTTTGTGTTGAACCAACTTAGGAGTCTCTTTAAGATAAGTTTTGGTAATTTCTGTTTGGTGATAAGCATTAGCGCTCACATATTAACATTTATATTATTCTCACACATTTTTACGTGTTTTATTCATGTTATAATTTATTATATTATTTCGTCCATAAAAAAAAATATTATTCTTCTATTTTTCCTTCACTTTCTCCAACATTCTGCAACCATTTTATTTATTAGGTTTTTTTTTCCTACTTTATATTATTTCTTATGTTTAAGCTATTTTGTTCATCTCATTATTCTTTATTTTTTTATGTGTATTTATTTTTTTTCTACTGAAAGTAAAGAGTGAAATATACTCATTTATTTTTTAGTATGTTTTGATTTTATTTTATGATGTTTTGTGGCATATAAGAAGATCAAAAATATCATGTGAGTTTAGCTCAGTTGGTAGGGATATTGCATATTATATGCAGGGGCCAGGGTTCGAACCCTGAACACCAAACTTCTCCACATTTAAAATGTGTGTGCTATAGCCACTAGTCTATTTGACCAAAATGAAAAAGAAAAAAAATGATGTTGAACATTTTCATTTATTAAGCAACAACATATAAAGCAACAACATTTTCATTTGTTCTTCTTAGATGTTTATCTCTTTATATATTAACGAAAATTTGTTGCAACTAATTTGAATGTCAAATAAATATTTATCAACTTTGAATCAATTATTGTAAGGTTTGTATTATATTTTGGTCTCTATCAATACTTTTTTTTTCTCATTATACTTTGAGATTTTTTTTAATGGAAGTGTTGCTTTATTATTTTTTTATTTTTTTTGTTGTTATTGATGTTGTTGTTACTATATTGTTATTACAGATGATAATGGATGTCAACATAAATACATGGTAGTTAACTTTCTCTATTTGATAAAAATAATATTTGTGTAGTTCTTACATTCATATGAATATCTGTTAGATGAGTATTAATGAATATTAAAGTATTTACAAATATCAACGTGTAAAATGACTTTTTATACAAAAAAAAATTATTATAAAATAATTGAAATTATGTAGAATTTATTCCTTAAATTGTATTATTAATAATTGTAGGACTAATGATTATTTTATACAACTGTTTCATGTGAGATTTGGACAATGTATATCAAAGTTTTTTTTAACTCGGTATCCTCTCAGCTGTAAATTTATTTTCATGAATTTGTTGTTGATAGTTTACGAATTGTGTGTCACCTTTTCTTTTGCATGTGTCGGATCATGGAAAACTAGAGATTGCCAACTCTAAGTCATTAACGGGAATATTAGACAACCTAAAAGATTTAGCGTTGAAGGAATGGTATTGGTGGTGAATAAATGGTTTTGTCTTTCCTATTAGAAATTATTTGTATAGGTCACTGGTCTATAATTTCAAATAAAGGCAAGTATCTATTGATAATTATTGTTTCCTTTTTTTTTATAGAAATATCGTTGATGTTTTTATGACATATAGTGATGCTGTTTTATTCATACTTTCTTTTGTCTTATTTTAATGTTATTGTTTGTATCTTTTTTAGCAATTGTGCGTAATATGATTAAATTTGATATTTCCATCTATATGTCAAACCCATTAAATCCTATTTAAATTGTGGAGTATATTACATTCTTCCGATCAATTCACCGCTTCCGAAACCTGCTCCCTGATCTCAAGCCCTATCTCATTTGCTTTCACTTTGACTCATCTTCGTAGTGGACACAATTGTATAACTTTTGTACTAAAAATGAATGTTAGTTTTCAAAATATGATAATGAACATTATATAACATTTTTTAACCATCCATCTCAAACGTATATCGTTGTGAATACATACAAACTCACACCAATACTGTGTGGAGCAAAATTAGCACTAACTAATTAGCAAAACAAAGAATATACTATAATAATAAGATAAAGGAAAAGAAGCACACGGTGATTTTTGTTTACCCAGTTCAGCCTAAATCTGACCCACGTCTTGGGGAGAGAGCGGCTCTCCAATCCACTATCAAAGCTTTCTTACAAAGAGATAGGTACGAGGATTACCAGAAATTAGCCTTCAACAATAAACCCTAATTTCTACTATTTTTTCAGTCTCTCTCCTTGATCAAAAAACTCAATGATTTCACTCATCAAGGTGTTTGGATTGTTTCCCAACCCTAGAGTATAGCCCAAAAGTAGTCAATTCTTAGCTTTTGATCTCCTAAGAATTCCCCCTTCTGATAAACCTTACTTAGCCTTTGTCCACCCCTATCTCTACCACATCTTACACGGCTCTATTGACTATACTATACATTCAATATATATATATATATTCACCCGCATTAAAAATTATGTACTCAAAATCTAGGAAAGGTAAGGACATTATTCCCTTCAGTCTTTCCATCCGTGCTTGAAGCCCTGACAAAGCTTTTTCATCCACAGGATTTACCCCACCTTGCAAAGTATTCTCAGCTCCAACATGTTCTGATGCTAGAGGAATCTGACTATGAGGAAGTCCATGGTTCAAGTTGTTGTCAATGACCTAGCACCAGATTATGTGCTCCCAGCGCATGCTCATCACAGCACTATTCTATTCATTTTATGATGATGGTGGTAGCTTGAAATTTGTTGGTTAGGATTTAACATTTAATTCGGTGTCATTCAATGCATTTGCATTTAAAGATGCTATTGCTGATGGAGGAGTAGGCATTGGCAGACTTGACGGAGTTCTTCCAGCCGCAGCATTCTTTGCCATCTGCCAAAATGTTAAAATCAATTGCCAATTGTCAAATACTCAACTGCCTTTTTAAAATGTTAATATCGTTTTATCAAGTGCCTTCTCCTCAACAGCAGCATTACGAAAAACACCGAAACAGAAACTAACCAAATTGACGAATGCGAGGATCTTTAGGATCGGTGATGGAGTGAAAGATATTGGCGTCATTTCTGACCTTCCAGTTCTTATGAGAAAGACGATCCTCCCATGCAAGTTTCTTTGCTTCCTTTAACAGCTTCTCTTCCTCCGATGATGACATTGTTGGTGTTCTTCAATTCGTAAACGAAATGAGAGCACGAGATAGAAAGAGAGAGAGGTTGGTTTCGTTTTTGATTTGTGCCGCGAAGAGTGCAACATTATAACGGACTCGTTAAACTCTTTCTTATTTTTGAGGGGAAACGGCTCATTAAACTTTTGAAATAATAAATAAATAAATAATGATAAATTGAAATAACAAACAAACTACAAAGTTACAAGTTACTTTAACATTCTTTGGCATGCAAGTTCCAAAAAGAAAATTTTGGAGCTCTCTAGAGGAGATTCTAAAATTCTTACATCATAAAAACTTTGATTAAAACTAAAACTAGTTGACCAATCAACACATTTGTTTCCATTGCGTGAGGTATGCTTAAAAGCAATATTGGCATGTAAGATAGTGAGATCATGAATATTGTGGACTAAGATAGGGGTGTGTCTATTAAGTTTACAACTCTCTGTTTACCCTATCGATTTGAAGTTTGGAGTCACTCTCAATTATGAGGTGAGTAAAACCTTTCTTATTTGCCATTTCCATTTCCGTGTACATACCCCACATTTCAGCATGAAAGGCATTACAATCTCCATTTATGGTCTAGAAAACTTGTTTGTTAAGAAAGTTAAAACTTAAAAGTAGTTATTATGTATTAGAAACAACAATTTTTTTAACTTTTAAAAAGTTGAATTCATCACTTTTGTTCTCTTAACCTCTAATGGTGTTCTTTAACATCTTCCAAATTATAAATATTGTAAATAAGAATATAAATCATTCCTACTTAGTCGGACTCTCTGCGTCTATCATTTAGTGGAACGTGCAAGAAACGTAAATGGTTACGGCCACTTGTGAGAGTTAATAGTTATATTCTCCTTACCAAAACAATAAATCTAAAATAGAGGTAGCTTGATCTTCTTTTTTTATGGTGGCCGAGGTTTGAACTCCAACCTTACATATATTATGCATTATTCCTACCAACTGAGTTAAATTCACGATGAAAGAGGCAGCTTGTTCTAAATTAGAGGTAGCTAAGCTTGATCTGTTTATTATTAGAAATATAAAGTACTGTGTATATGGGGTGGGTTTTACCCTGATGATTGTGTATATGGGGTGGGTTTTACCCTGATGATCGAATTAAAAAACCCATAAAATATCATTACATGGATATCTGTGAAGATGTTATATATTTTATAAATTAATGAAGTTTTTAATAAATTTTTATAAAATAAATGTAACAAACTAGTTATTAAATGAATATGTATGTTTAAATTACGTTTCAGAAGTTCATGGCTCAACTTACTTTAGTATCATAGAATAATAAGCTATGATTTGTGATACCATTCTAAGTACTAAAGGCAGTAAATATATATATATATATATATATTTATATATATATATATATATATAATGATTGCAGTGACTTAACATGAAGACTATGGGATGCACAATGATGAAACAAAAGAAGTGTTGAAGGACCTCTCAAAAAAAAAGTGTTGAATGTGTTTGGTATGTGAGTTAGAAAATATGTTAGACCATCACCATTTTTTATGAACTTCAATAGTCAAACATTTTGTCTAAACGATACTCACTACTACTAGTAACCACAGATAGCATCAAACAAATTGTCTCTTATCGGTCTTATGATAATACGTGGAAAAGAGAAGCTAAAAGTGTATGCATGGTAATAGTGGAAACCCAAAAAACTGAAGGGAATGCAATTGAATATATGGGTTGAACTTGCAGCCCTTGCATTTCTCAGAAACTTAACCGAACAAGTAAAATAGAAACTATCCCCAGTTATACTGAAGTTGCCACTGCACATGTATTACAAAATTGTTTAATAAGAGAGACTATCTCGAACTGAGGCCAACTTTTTTAAAAAATCAGAAGAAAATTATATGGGGATGGTTATAAGTATAGCTGGATGAGCTCATCACTAACAACTGATGGAGTAAGAACACCTAAATCTGTGAAAAGCAAAGTCAGATATTGAGGAGGAGTATAATCTCGAGCAGAACATTCCACCTCAACCTTAGATGGAATAGGGACACCAAAATCAACTGGTCGTAGGGCAGGTGCCAAGTCCTTTTGGTCCAGAGGGTAATGACGAGCGAACTGCATAGTAACACAAACAGAACATGTGAGTACACAAGATCCATTCCTAATAAATGTAACACGTAACAGAATAATGCATGCATTCTAAAGTACTCCCTTCCTCACTAAATATAAGACTCTCCAAACTTTTCATTGTCATCATAGGATCCCTTTTAACTTATTTTTTTTACCAACTCCTTTTTTTGTTTCTACCTCATTCCTTCTTTTTAAGTAATATCTTTTTTCTGCAACATGTAATAAATATTGTGATAAAAACATAAATTAATTCTCTCTCAAAAAGAGTAAACTTTTAAAAACAAGATGATTTGTCAACAAATTTAATACTACCGCCAACTTTCTTAATTCTTGTGATTTAGTCAACAAAGTCCTATACTTAAAAACAGGAGTAACAACTGAAATACTTAATCAATAACTGTAAGTAGTAAATAGTCAAATGCACCTTGTAGCTTTCAGCAGCCACATAAACTGGCTTATTCATACTCTTCGCAACCAATGCAATTTGGTATGTCCCCATCATGTTGATTATACCACCACTTTCAACAACTCCATCTGCACCCACAAGTACCATGTCCACTTCGTCCATAGTATAAGCCACTGCAGAGTCTATCACAAGTTTCACAGGAACATCGAGCTTGGCCAGCTCATTCGACAGCCTTAAACCTGTTCGGTCCGGTCTCCCCTCTGCAAAGTTGGGTAACAGTTACGAAGTTTGAATCGCAAATTGGTAACGGTGAAAATATGTTAATATATGAAAACATCTTACAATATCTTGATGGTATGTTAGAATATCTAAAGTTTATCTTGTGGGATGAATTTCTTATCTTAGAATATCCCCTAAGATTAGTTTCCATATTCGTTTTATCATGCTTTTTTTTTTCTTCCTGATTTCCTTATTTATTTAGAATTAAGAGATATCTCTATAAATAGGGGTTAATGTTTAGTCTTTTGTATCAAGTTTATTATACCATATTACACCATAATCATATTTCTTCTTTCGTCTAAAACTCATAACTTCAACAGAAAACTGTTAAAGAGACAGACTCCCTGTACAGGGGAGGCCATGAGATGCTAAGGAAATTAAGTGAATAAAAGTTAAAACATGATCAACTTAACAGGCATATAGAATTAGGAAATACAGCTCCAGCTATCCTCCACAAAGCTTCTAAACAGTGGAAAGAATATTCTTATATTACTACTATCTTGAGAAAATAGGTCTATTACCATGAAATTAAGATGACTGCATGAAAAGGACTTGACTTTTAGTTTGAAACTAATGTTAGGCAGTCAATGAAAGCTCAAAATGAAAGAGATCTCCATTAATGAGCCTGAACCCACATCTAGATACAAAGTCATAAGACATAAACAGTTTGTTTGGGAGTTGAAAGGGGATGGGATGGGAGGGGTTTGAGGGGAAAGGGAGAAGGGAAGGGACGGGGGAGGGCTTTGAAAAAATCGTCAAATCATTTCCCTCATATAATATACCAGAAACATAAAATATTGGTCATAAGTCTTTCATTCCCCTCTAAAAACATTCTCCCAAACTAGGTGACGGTTTTCTCTCCCCTCCTCCCCCATAGACCTCTACTTCCTTCACCTTCCAACTCTTAACAAAAGCCTAAATATGAGTCTAGTTACTTGTACAGTTGTATTATCCTAACAAATAGTGAATTTCATCACATTAACTGCATGTTTGGATTACAAGCAAACTGAACCTCATCAACAAACATGTTTAAAAAAATCACATTGAGTCTCAAACCGTGGTTTTAGTAGAAGTAAGAAAAGGTTGGCTTTCCATTGGATCAAACTACAATCTGTTGGCCATTATCAAAACAAGGTATAAATGTGAACCGGTCATTTTGGGACATATCCTAATGTGCAAACATGTACTCAAGAGTTTATGCACATAGAGAGAAAGAAAAACCTGTGCAGAAGACCCGAAAGCGTTTCTTATTATGTGCAGCCAGTTTAAGAACTTCAAAGACAACTCTGGAAAAACCGTGAACCAAAATGGTACAACCATCAAATATAAAATCTTGACTAAGCATTCCAATAATCTTCCGAGCCTACAAAAACAAAACAAACAAATAACCACATCAGGCACCATCAGGAATAAGAAAGAGTTAACAGCATAACCAACCACACACACACAAACAAACCTTGTAGGAAATTTCCCCAAACTTGTCAGCACGCTCAATCAAGCGAGCTTTAGCGGAATTGAAGTCTTCAAATTCCAAAGCAGAGGTCCTTGTCACGTATCTCATAAACAGGTCAGACGCCGCTGTTAATGATATAGAGGTTGTATCCCATGCCTGTCAACATAAATGTTAGATTAGACCCACATTCAACATGATAAATTGATCAACAAAATCAATAATTCAAAAATACAAAAGAAATAAAACTTACCACTAACTATTTTACAGCATTATTATTTATTTTCATATCTCATTTGGGGTACATTTAACCGACTACAGGGTTCATCACACAGTCTATTTCTAAAATCAAAACAAACACAAAATGTGGTTAACTGTTGTTTTTATTAACTATCCTGAAAAACTCATTGAACTAAGCCGAAAATAGATTATAAATATGACCCTATTTGGATAAACAACTTCTAGCATAAACACTTATGTATAAGCTATTTATATAACAAAAGATAACAACAACAAAGCTTTATCCCACTAAGTGGGGTCGGGTACATGGATCAAATTACGCTTCTATGTTAATACACAAATTCTCACTAACGAAAATTGTATCTTCATAACCTACTTTTTCATAAACTACCTTAGACAAGTTTATGAATAATACATAAAAGTTTATTTATTTGCATAAGCTATGTTGCACAAGCTCAAAAATCAGCCAATCCAAACGGGCCTAAGTCAATCCAAACAAGACCTATGTCATAATCTATGGAGCATTTCATACGGACACACGTGGTTACATTCAATTCCTTCTATTTTCTTAAATTGTTATGGTTGTCTATACCGTTTCTCATGTCTATTTCTATAAGCTCTCCCTCCTAAAGCCTAGCCAAACTAATAATAATAAATCCAAATAAATGTCATAAACCAATCAAACCAAACACATTATTGGGATTATAACATTAGGTTTTAGCATGAAATTAAATTAAAAAAAGCTAAAGCAAGAATGAGAAAAATGCATACTTTAAGAGTATCAGAAGCGTTTTTGAGTTCAATTTCAAGCTGCATCATTGTAGAAGCTTTACTGGCACTAATAACAGCAGCAAGAGCACGAATTGCCGCCACGGCTTCCGCCAAATCAGGATGATTACGCCACCGGTTGAATTCATCGATTACGGAGAAATTGGTATCTTTATCGGTCTGAGTATTTGTTGAAGATGATGGTGGTGGTGGGTTAGGGTTTGTGGCAGATTGAGCTTGTGCTAACCATTCGGTGCTGACGACACCGAAGTGCGCTAAGCGGGTTTGGTAGTAAGCGGAGATTTTGGGATTCTCCATTGATGGTGCTTCGGTTTCCATGGTTTTTTCTTGCGTTTTGATTCTTCGATAGTGTTAAATCCCTAATTTCAATTTCAGTGCTATAATTTTATTTTTATTTTTTTAAACAAAAAACTTAATATTTTAGTGTCATAATTTTGTTGTTAATGAAACTTGTAATAAACCAACTTAAAAAGAATAGAATAATAATTCTAACATCTTAAGATATGTTAGGATTTTGTTTCGAAAGAATTAAAAATAATTAAGAAGATTAAATTTGATTTTTTTTTATTTTGTCAAAGGAAAAAAACGCAAACTAAAGACTCTAATTAGACGATAAGACCAAACAAACTTAATGTCGATGTCAATGACATATGTTAAAAGAACATATGTCATGTCAAAAGGGTTTTATGGAAGACACTGAGACCATTACTACTCAGTGCACCTTTCTTAACGAGAAAATCATCTACAAAGTTACTTTCACGTAAAGTGTGTTGCAAATTAACCTCTCAAACTCTAAGCTGAATTTGTTTGGTAGCTCACATTAAATTTTCATATTTGTGAAAGATATTCATACCCTTTTGAACGAGGTGAATCACAATGTTCGAATCAGAGACATAACACCTTCTTATAGCCAAAGGTACAACACAACTTCAAATTATGATACAATTTCGAGATTTCAACATTAATGTTGAAAGAATTGTAACAATGAAATGAAAGAAAAAAAAAATGTTTCGATTTAGAATTAATTATAACTTGCTTCAAATATAAAAAAAACTGAATTAATTTTAACTTGAAGTTTAAATTTTATAGATTTGACCATCAAATGTAATGTATACTCTTAAATTTATTATTCAACACATTTAGTTTAAATTTATAGATTTTACCATCAAATGTAATGTATACTCTTAATCTTCTATATTAATCTTCTTAACTAGTGCCCTTAGGACACTATTTAGCATTTCCCGTTTATTATTCTGAGACATTTTCATGTAAACATATCCAAATTTAACTCATTTTATTTTAAACTCATTTTTAGCTATAATATCGATCTCTCCTTTTTGTATTAGTCCCTCACTTCAAATATATGACACTATTTTTTTTTAGGTCAGGTAGCCTAGTGGCTAGAATTCACCTTATAAGGTGAATAAGTTGGGTGTCTGGGGTTCGAACCCCGGCCACTACATATAATAATGCATTGTCCTACCAACTGAGCTATGCTCACGAGACAAATACATGACACTATTAGTAATTAATAGAACACTATTACTAATTAGCTATACTGAATTGTCACAAATGCTTTCAATATTCTATTGCGCATGAATCAACTTTTGATCTCCCATCAAGCCAAACTTGATTCTCACATCACTTATTGGAGAGTCTAGAAAACAATGAAAACGTGCCGATGACGATGACTAGTAAAGAGACTATATTTTAAAATATATTAAGTATATAGAATATAAGTCTGGTCACATCTCTTACGTATCATTTACACAATTCATTTCTAGCCAATATAAAACTAACCACTCAGGCTTAAATTTCCAATCGTTATCATTGTTGGCTTTGAGAGGTAGACTTCTTGTGGGGATTAGTCAGCATACAAAATGTTTCAACAAACTAACCCAAGTTTTTCAAGCATTTAAATGTATCTTTTTTGCTGCTAAAATCAGGTGTTCATACTTCAGAGTCCCCACAAAAATCAATCTTCCACACAGCTGAACCAAGATTTTTTTTGTCATGTTTAAGAAAAGACACGAGAAAAGGAGTTTGCCTTTGAGCTATTGGCTCCCTTTTATCATTCTTTTATGGATAAACCTATGAAGATGAAAGATACACAATCGTGTGTTTATCGATTTCTTTTGTTCGATCAGCATTATTTGGTCAACATTTTTGTGTGTAAATAACAACTCGTTCGAATATTTCACACAAAAAAAATGAAATAATAATAATCGCAAAACATGGACGAAAGTTGTCGTGGAAGATTGCTATAAAAACAATTATTTCAATCCTGAACACAAAATTCAACTCACTGTTTAATTCCAGTCTATCTTAAGCCTCAGATTGGCAACTTAATTTGTTACAGATGATAGTACAAAATGAATACAAAGAATATGTAAGCTAAATTGGAACAACAAAAAAAAACTCAAAATTAATATAGGAAGAAAGTTAAAAATGTAGAACTGCTTCTACCTACCATAAAAATCTACGACTTGTGACAAACCACAGCAGTGCAGGATAACTCACTGTCTATACTCCACAAATTCAACTCATCGAGCCGTTTCTGAATCGAATCCAGCTCCATCTCAGTTGACCAATATACCAACTTTTTATCCCCTAGAGAAGATTTACTAACACCATCTGAGCCAATCTTCATGCCAAAAGAAGTCTCATCAACTCTTCTAATACTTGCACCATTCTGTTCCAATAATTTTGTTACAATATACACAAAACTTAGGCTACCTTGGGTTGATGAGTCTTTTCTCTCCAAAGAGTCAGCCATGGCTACAATTTTTGACACAAAGCCATTAGTCCAGATTTTTTCACTAGACGATGAGCTTTTAGCATAAAACAGTTCCAAGTTGTTTGCAACACAGAAGTCATCGTTGGGATTTCTAGACTCGAGCAATACGTCGGAAGTGAGAAGCATGCTCCCATCCAAAACCCATGTGTTATACTTATTCTCGATACACTTTTTAATTACATAAGCCTTTGCCACAATACCCTTGATGGTCTCAAAACTTGAACCTTGTGGAGTCAATTTATTCGTTCCAATACTACTTACAAATTGATCTACATTGATTACAGGATGTCCCCTCCTTGCCAGATCAAATAAGGAATCAGATGGAGGGCCCATAAGTATATAATTCCTTATATTTAGCCTCTCAAAGTGGCATAGAAAGTTTCTTACTACAGCATCTGACACCCCTAAAAGATTTACTAAGAAGATACTGTCTTGTTTCTGCATAGAGTGAAGCAAAGCTCCAAGTTCTTCCAAGTTCCTCACAAATCTTCCTGGAAGTACTTCTCTGAAACAAAAATCGAACCATTTTAAACTACTCAAAGGCTGCATTTCCAAAATATTGAAATCTAGAGATCTTTCCTCTAGTAACTGAGAATCAGGTCCAGCAGTTTTCCCATAATTCACTCCAGCATCTCTGTGAGAGACACTTAATGCTCTCTCATGCAAAAAATTGGCATAGATATTATAGTAACCATGGGATTGAATAAACTTGATGAACCAAGGTGTCCATATTCTCTCCCCCATCTTCTTATACCAACCTGTAGTCACCTGTACAATTTTTCAAACTAAAATTAGGAATGGACTGACGATGTATGCCTAAGAATCGAATAAGAGCGAAGAACAAGAAACAATTTTTCTTTGGAAATTTTTATTACCATCCCCTCAAGAAATGGTTTATTTCCCTGCGCTTTGTTTTTGTCATACCACAACCTGAATTCTTTCCATGGCTTTGGAAAGAGAATTTGTCCCCATGTACCAACCAACTGGTATAAGAAAAGTCGTGTCTGGTCATCCAACTGCAATTTGTTGCCATGTTTACCTGCAACCAGAAACCAATTATATCATCAATAAACTATAAACAAACTCACAAAGTAACTGAAAAGTATAGTACAATTACAAATGCGCAACATTAAATACATAACAACACCAAAAAAGGGGTTAAACTTGGTGTTACTTTTGTAGCTCATCAACCACACCAGACCAGACCATAACACAAAAAAAGGATTCAACTCGGTGGCACTTTAGTTACGACCAGACCAGAATACACAAACATAGCATCATTGTTTAAAATTGGATAGATTCACACATCACAAGACATGTTTCAAACTTAGCACACAAAAAATATAACTTACATAACAAGCTCAAATCAATATACGTATTGACAAATCATCAAAAGGTTCAAAACTAATGAAGAGTAAAAGATGGTGGAATTGGGTTCCCATTGTTGGAGATGGATTCAGCTAAGTAAAGTTGAGTTTTGTTGGTTCCCCTTGTTGGGTTCATTTACCTCATTGACCTGTTGGGTTCATTGCAAGCTACAATAATAGGGTTGTAAATGTTTTCTCATTCGTGACTTTGTTTATCTTAGGAGCTATGCGATTGAGGGTTCACATTGAGGTGTCAGATGAATCTATGGATTTAAGTACTACAACTGTGAAGTTGATTTGTAGTGCACTATGGAACCTTATAATTCAGCCGGTGTATTATGGGTTTTTAAAAACACTGAACCATTGTCATTTCTGGGAAAGCTAAGTATTATGTTGTAGCCATATTCAATCGTCCTCAAACTTGCGAACCTATGCAAGTCAAACGGGTCTATGTGAGTGTACCTAAGTTTACACAAAAACAACTTTTGGACAGACTAACTTAATTTTGATACCTAAAATTGCAGACTCGTATGATTTTGAGTTAACTTGAGTCCGACAACCATGACAACAACGAAAACTAACACAGAAAGCCCCACCCAACTGCCACTACCACTATAACAGAGGTACGCAGCCAACCTTGTGAAACAGTAGGTATTTGCAGCTTCCTTCCCCACGATATCATTAACAGAATTGATGAATAATTATATGAAGATACCGGCTAAGTAATTCACTTCAAATATAATACAAAAAATGGTAAAAAAAAAAAAGCTTGGCATACATAATACATTCAATTTACACACAAATACAAGCATCTCTGAAAGCCATTTCTATTCTACCTCTCACAAATAGCACGGCCAACAAACAACACATTATACTCATCCATGAAGTACTCGCTTATCTAACTCGTCCAACATATAATCTCCATTAGCTATATCAACAACCAAGTGGCCTATTTTAAAGCAAAAATAAAGGGTGATCTTATTGTATAAAATTCCTGATATGGAAGAATCAACATACGAGTCACACTCCTCATGAATAGTATTGAATGCCTAATCTAATGATCTTGTATTTACAAATGACTGATTGCATGACTTGAATCTATAACCAAGGTTATAAAAAAAAGTTCAAGACTTTGACAAAATGGTTCATTTATGTTTCCACGACCGTAACACAACTGTCATTGAGACTACAGTGGCCACTATAAAAGGAACATTATGAATGGCCCATAACACATAGAGTAGCATATCCTATGTAACTAACTGTAAATAACAAGACTTTTCTATAAAAAAAACTGTAAATAACAAGACTTGGTTACAGTTGCACCATTCTTATGATAGACGAGCAGTAGAGTAGCAAAGCCCTGTAACTAACTCTCATTGATTCTATAAATAGATAAATAGATAAATAGAATCAATGATCATTGTTATCATTCAACAATTCACACTCAATAGATTCAGCTAAAAGAACTTTGATATTTCTCTACAACTATGAACCCTATCTTCAATTTCTAACAGCTACATATCACTACAATTCTCTACAATACCAAGAATCCCAAAAGCAATTTAAAACTTTGCATATTGCAATAAATGACAATGTAATAAATCCAACCATTGTAACAAGTCTACTTCATTTTAAAGCAAAGTAAACAAAAACAAAATGGTACCTGGAACAAACCTTGCACGTTGCAATGTAGCACCAAAAATGGAAGGACTATAATTAGAACCATTATAATAGAAATTCCCAATCAAGGCTTTAACAAACTCATAATAAAGCGAAGAAACTTCCAAATCATCCTCTACAACAAAAGCAAACTCGTCATCTGAACCAGGCCACCATGCTTCCAACCACTGTGCCTGCAACCCCACATTCCCTGTTCTATAATGCACCACCTTTTCACCATATTTCCACTCAAACCCATCAACAAAATCCAAAATTCTACGTGATTCGCTTAATTTCAAATCAACATCGGAATTGTTCAAAGGGGCAAAATGATCAATGTAAACATGGAGATGGACGCGATCGCTGAGGTAATCTGCGGCAGCGAGGGAACGGAGGCAACGGGAAACGGAGTCGAGGCGGTTAAAGGCGAGAACTTTGATTAGGAAAGTGAAATTGGGGGAAATTGTTGAATCAGGGTTTATTTGAATTGGGGATTTTAAGGTAAAATTAGGGTTTGATTCGGTGATTGAAGATGGGAGAGAAGAGTTGTGAAAAGTGTAGAAGATGAATGCAATGAGGGTGATGAAGATTATTGGAAGGAAGTGCTTTTTGGGTCCCACCATTGATTCAAAAACATTGCTTGCAGGTTAGGGTTCTTGAGATGAATGAATCAGGAGATAGATCTCAGTGGACACCAAAACGACAATGAAACTTGTTAAACGACGTCAATGTACTCACTTAAAATAAAAAACAGTACAAGCTACACACTGTAAGTGGGTAACATGCTCAAAATACCAATTCCCTGGATTTTCTTTATTTTTATCTTGAATTTTTGGATATTTTAAAAAACTCAAATTTAATTTAATTCATGTTTAAAAAATTAAAAAAAATTCCCTCAAAAAAAAAAGTTTTTTGTAAAAGAACTTTTTGTAAGGTTCTAAAAATACTTGCAAAATACCATGTAAAAATTAAACAACTTAAGGATAGTTAAAAAAAATTGAATTTAACGGTGATTAAAACTTTGTGTTGGAAAATAGTATAGGGACATAAACATGCCACTATGTTTTATGAGATTTAAATGGAATTTAATATATTTATAGGGAAAAAAAATTACTTAACCCATTACTTAATGAAGTGTTTATGGATGGAGCTAAAAATTAAGCTTAGAGGACCAAGTTTAAGAGTATAATTTAGTAATAATAAACAAAAAAAATGTGAGGGAAATAAATAAATTTTTAATTTCACAATATATATACAAGATACATTCAAAGTTAATATGTATCCAAAATTATAGGGTTAATAGTGTTTTTCACCCTTGTAATATATGTCATTTCCGATTCGCCCCTATAAAATTTTTGGTTTGATTTGCATCCTTGTAAAACTTTTTTTTTTTCAGAAAACACCCCTCCTCCATCCAACTCATCAAATGCGCATATGTGGCGCTGACTTGGCTCTTTTTTTTAATTGTCCACATCAGATTTTATTTTTTAAAATATCTGAAAATTAATTTTCAAAAATAAAAAAAATCCAAAAAATATTCAGATTGTTTTCCAAAAGAATTAAAAATCAAAAAAATAATAATTTTTTTCAAATATTGAAAAATCCAAAAAAACTATAAACAATATTTGAAGTTTTCAGTTTTTATTTTCGAAATTCAAATATTAAAAAAACCATAAAACATATTCGGTTTTTTCAAAATAATTTTTTTTTAAAGATTCTGGAATTTATTTTTCAAAATAAAAAAAAGTTAAAATTAGAAAAAACAAATCTGAAATTTTAAAAAAAAGTCAGATATTTTTTCCGAAAAAAATAGTTTTTAAATTTTTTCTACAAAAAAAAAACTTTTGGAAAATATTTTATTTTTAAAAATCTGGATACAAATTTTTTAAAAAATTCAGATTTTTTTTTCGAAAATTTTATTCCAGATTTTTATAAAGTCATTTTTCAAATTAAAATTTTAGGAAAAAAATCATTTTCTAATTTAAACAAAATATATAAAATTTGGAAAATATTTTTCGTAATAAAAAAAATTCCCTAAATTAAAAATTTCCTGAATTTTTTTATTTTAAAAAATTATTTTTCTAAATTAATATAAATGAATTTATATTATAATTTTTAAAAAAAAATAGGCACAAATGCCACGTGTACCCATAAAAAAATAAAAAATAAAATAATTATACAGTCAGCACGTCACATAAGCATATGTGCACAATCAGCATGTCACACAGTGTACCACGTCAGCAAATATGCACTGTCATATTGGGGAGGGGTGTTTTCCGGAAAAAAAAAGTTTTACAAGGATGCAAATCAAACCGAAAATTTTATAGGGGCAAAAACCAAAAATGACATATATTACTGGGGTGGAAAGCACTGTTAACCCAGAATTATATGATAATTTTAAAGATATAAGAAAGATGAGTGACTTGATATTTGTTATATAGAATGACAAAACTAAAGCAATTTTTGAATAACAAAGAAAGAAAATATGAAAGAGTGTTAATACAAATTTATGAGGATAAATTCACGATAAAATTTTGAACGGTAATCATTGATAGGGACTAGATTGTTAAACAAAATTACAGGTAGGGTGGGAATATGCTAGCCTTGCCTATAGAACCTACAACCTAGCCTATGTCAAGTCTAGTTCACGTGAAACTTTTTAAATAGAGAATGCTAAGGTTTTTAAGAAGCTTATTTGGCTAAAAATGCTAGGTTACGAGCGATGAAAATTCCTTTTAGGTCTATCAGGGTGACTTATTTAAATAAATATGAATAATATTTTGTATTCTGGTTATTGTGATTATATTAAATTTTGAATGTTGAATTAAATTGTTAATTTACTAACTTTTTCATTAATTTAAGCTTATGAGTATACATTAATTTTTAGCATATTTAAATGTATTATTATAAACTACAACTGAAATATGATATTATATATAGTTGAACTTTCTAAAATGTCATGTTAAATATCAAAATAGAGTTTAATTTTATGGATCTATTAGTTTATTAGTGTATGAAACATAGATCATATTACTTATTTAACTACGTTCATATGAAATAAACTTTTAAACACACTAATATTTCAGTTTAGACTTTCAAAAGGTTAGACTCATACCTAAAAATGAAATGTATGAGTATGACAAACTACAGGTCAGGTTTAGGTGTTAAATATTTTGACAATGCAGACGTCGCAAACATGTGAAAGTGGAATTAGAAATTAGGATTCTAATTTACGAGGGAAATTGCAACAAGAAATCATAAATTATGTAACGAGGAATCATTTAAAAAAAAAAAATTTAAATACCATGCGAAAGTCGATTATCAAATGTGGTGGAAGTGAGTTTAGCAAACATACTCAGACTGAAAATTTAGTATGTTGTTTCCATCGTCCAATTAATCATTAAATATATTTTTATTAGTAGTTTTGTCTTCCCTTTTTACTAGTTTGTATTGTTGAGGAGATGTTTACTTGTTATTTGGTACCATTGGTGATAGTTTTGATGCTTTGTTAATCTCTAGTGATATTAAGAGACACTCACTTGTGCCCATTATAGTTCTAGACTTCTAGTGAAAGCTTTTGACTTGACTAGTTCGATGATTTTTGTTCTCACACGCTGATAAAAAAAAATCTATGTTAAAATTTGTGATGTTTTTTAATTATAGTTTTTTTTATTATTATTTTTTGTGTGGGTTGTGCTTGATAATATTAATTCTTATGTTCATGTCTCACACACAAAAAATAATTTAACGAGCTTCGAATATTCCATTACAAGCTCTGGTCTCATTAAATACATGGTTTGTCTTATACAAAAATGATTGCAACGATCCTATGTGAGGATGTATATACAATGTTAATTTGGAAGAAGGGATGTTATAAAAGATAAAAACAAAAATAGTATTTCATCACAATTTTTCTTGTGATAATCTAACAAAAAATAGTATTATCATTCAACAAAGTCGTACATGTGATAATCTATCAAGTGTATAATAAACCTTTAAACAACTAGCACAAAAATTGATTTCTTTATCTAAGAGATATATATTTGTGTTCATGATACAAGTGGGAAGAAAACTTATACAAGTGGGAAGAAATTGCTGATACAAAAGTGACTGTAGAAAAAAAGTATCACAAAAAAAGTGCTTATGACTAATTTAAAAAAATGTTTTAGGCAAGAGAAACACTTGCATGTTACAACTTGCAACCATGTAGCCAAAATTACCAACTTCTGCAGCAGCTTGGTTTGTTGTATTATACTATATCCTTATGAGTTATTATAGAATATAAGTGGAAGCATTTTTCACCAAAAAAAAAATTAATTAAAAGAAGTGCAAGAAGCATTTTTCTAACAAAGTCATTTTGAGATTGGATAATGGATTCATTCATCATGGTTAACTAGATTACAAGCATCACAAGCCATTTCCAAAGCTTAAACTTGAATCTGGGCTTAGCAGTACATTTTGTAAACCAAAATGACTTCCACAAGATTCAAATCATTGTTGTTCACTACTCTCTCTCTTTTCCAATATACTTAATTACATTTTACTTTTAATAAGACTATAAGCTACAACAACTCCCATAATTAGAGAAAGATCAATATTTGGCTCCACCACCATTGTGAAAACATCATCTCCTAAATCAATTCCACAAGTTGACTTCTTTCTCCTTAGCTGCTCATAGAAAAAACATAAATTAATACATGTACTTAAGCATTAGTATATGTGTTATGTTATTTACCAAACTTTGCTGAAAAAATGTTAGAAATCTTATTACCTCTGCAACTATCACTCCATTCTTGTCCAATATTTTGCAAGCTGGCTTGCAAGTGCTGCTTTCTATTTTGTAACTATATGGTTGGTTTTTATCCAATCCAAGTTCAACTTCATAACTTGAATCCCATTTAGAGATGCTATAAGTTTTACCAACTCGAAAGCATGGTCCTTTCTGGTTGTTCCTTGTCGCCGGAAGTTTGTAACCCTCCCAAAACCTAGACAACTTGTATTGCTGCACACACAAACATACGTACACATGTTAATATTGATCAGTTCATCTAAAAAAACGAAGAAAAAAAATCAATTTTAAATGACAGTTGCGCTGCGATTCTTTATATTGCAAAAAATTATAATAAAATGTGAATGATGTAGTGCAATTGTGGTCGTGATAAAGAAAATATGTCGCGGCCACAATTGTGGTGAACAAAGTTAGCAAATTTATAGGTTATAAACATACAATTATGAAATTTTGCTTACCTTTTTAAGTATGGTAAACAAAGTATTTCCTCTTTGATCCATGAGATGGACTTGATCTCTATGATTTGAGTTGTAGTTATCAACTCTATATGCAATTTGGCCATTGGAATCAAAGACGGTACACCCCTTTCCATTCAATACAAGAGATTTCATCCAAAGGGTGAAAGTCTCTTGCTTGGAAGTGAAATTGCAAGTTGTAGAGGAAGCTAGTGCTTGGGGATGAACTTTTCCCATGGTTAAAATTTTTATAAGGATATACAAAAATAAAAGAGCTTTTATATACTAATGTATGGGTTAACCCTAGCCACATGAAAGTATTTAAACATATCATGAATCATTAGTGGTTTAAGAGACAAAAGTCTACGTTAATAATTATATTTCCACGGGAATAATTATCAGTGGTTGAGATGAAGCAAGAAAACAAAATAATTAAACAAAATATGTATGAAATAAATTACAATATCTTGTCTACTATGCTTTTGTCCTTCATTTTCGAAATAATATCTTGATATGTTAGTTGGAGTTAACCAAAATTCCACACCGGCAACCATAAGTAGTTTAATACAAATTCCATTCAACCTTATCAATATGGTCCCACTTGTGGCCGATTTTGAAGAGCATATAATATATGGGTTGATCTTATACCATTCAACTTAGTTTTATTTATTTATTTGTAGTTGCTTTGTAAAAGCTTATCATTGGTGCTTCCTTTAAATATTTTTTCCTAAAAGTTTATGTCATTTGATGGAACATTGAGGTTTTTATATAAAATTATAGTAACTTTTGATTTATGTAATTGATCCCGTTGAGTAAAAAATATCTTGGTTGTTGTTGATCTTTTTTTTTACAACCATGATATTTAGAAACCTAATTTTTCTCTACAGTCATCAAAACCTTATGGATCTAGATCATATGTTGTCCAATTCCCTCTTGTCACTTTATGTTTTTAATCTTTTTCTCTCATCTTCACTTCTTTATATTCTTAATGTTTGGTCTCTTTCCTCACTCACAAAACCACACTTGTAGTTTGCCCCGCAACGGTCGGTCTAAATCTTTATTTTATCTTTATCTTTTTATTTCTATCACATCATTAATCTATTACATCACTTTCTCTATCTCTTTCTCTTTTAAAGTATGAGGTATACACCAAAACAATTATTTTTTTTACACATTGTTGTTGTTGTTATGTTATCTCACATGAGGGGAATTTCACTATTCTAATGGCAGGCTACCCTGCTTAGAACATAAGCCTAAATATGTTTTTAGTTTAGTTCTGGTAAGATTTGGACAAATTTCAAGCTATAAGTTTTCAGGATGGTGTCTTCGTAAATGTATGGTATTGTTTTGGGTTTAATTTTTTATGTAAAATATAAGACTTTTCATTTTTAGTCTCAGTAAAAAAATTAACACTCATCCTCACATCTAACTCCATTTAATCATTTGTTAATCCTTAAGTTTATCTACAATTGATATGACTAAAGTATATGTTAATATTACCATAAGATGTAACTGTAAATTCATTTATACGTATTTGAGCTCGTAAGTATTATTTGTCTTGAATTAGGGTATCATCCACTCAATCTAGATTTTTCTTTTATAAAAAAAACACCACATATGATTAATGATGTAACTTGGACTACGACTACTTTCTTTTATTCTCCACCGTCCAAATACCATAATAGGGATTGCAAAGACTAAAATATTATTTAAGACTTTTCATTATAACTTATTTTAGAAAAAAACTAATGTATAAATTAAAGTGTGAGGTTAATTTATATACGTTCTTAGTGTAAAAATGTTTTTCACATGTATCTAATAATGTAATATCACACCATTTAATAAATTTAAAAATACATGATTTATGATACTCACAAAGTAATATTACAATACATCACCTTTGTCGCTTCGATTCGTCCAAAAAAATATTACAATACATCATTATTGATACATAAAATATTTTTACTGAGTTAAATCCTTCGAAATTAATACCAAAAAAGTCCTTGAAAGTGTTTTGTAAGGAAATACTAAAGGAGAAATATTAAAAAATGAAAATCTCATCGTGTTGTCCTCAAGGCCAGTCCAAGGGCCAAATAATCCAAGTTAGGGTTTTATTAGGTCTCAAACTTTTGGGCTATAAATGCCTAAAAAGTTTGTTTTATTTATAAATAAATAATATGATAAATTAATTATAGATGTTTTCTAGTCTTTTGGTTAAAAGGTAGACCTCATATCCTTCTTTGACAAGGTTCAAAACTAGATTAATTATTTTGTAAAAGAAACAAGATTTATTATATTTTTATTATTCTTAATTTTTTTTTTAAAATTTCTCAATGTCAAATTTATTTTAGACATAAATATGATGAGCCGACCCAGCTGTAATATAATATCTTATTCCAAACTCATTTTGCAATTTATTTATTTTTTGACCAAAAAACAAATTTCTTAACTAGGCACTAAACTTATCGGCCGCCAAAATGACTCACGTTTTGTGATATGCTTGTTAATTGTGTTGAGAGAATAAATTAAGAACTCATAAAGTTTGCAACCCATCATACTGCTGTGTGGTGATGATAATTTGAATGAGAATGCCTATAAGTGTCATTAAAATATTGATTAAAAAGTTATTAAAGAGTTTAATCTATGAAAATATTGAATGAGAATGCCAATAATTTCTCTCTCATACTCTTACTATTTTTTACTTTTTCTTTTTTTTCTATCTTCCTATTGTTTTTTATCAATAAGAAGTTAAAAAAAAGAAGGTAGTCACAAACTATCGGTCAATGGTTGTACAAATATCGTTACTCTTAATTTATAGTGTACAAATTTTTTATAATGATGAATTGTCACATCAATCAATGAAGTATGACAAGTTATGTATTTTTAACTCGTTAAATGATGTGACAACATATCATTAGATATATGTGTACAAATTTTAAACACATATAATGTATATAAATTAAACTCAAAATTAAAAGAGGTAGTTCTTTTTTATAAAAAATGGTATATTTATTATTTTGAAAATTGTTTGATTTGTATTTCTAAACCAAAATTTTCTTTTATAAACTACATGATCAAAGTATACCTTAATTAGTTATCCTGGCTTTCAAATCTATTTATATGATACCTTGAAGCTTAAGGAATAGATGGTATAACTATATAGTTAGACTTAGAGATATGAGATTTGTTGCGTCTCACATTTATAGAAAAGGTAATGCTTGTGCTGATAGCCTTGCAAACCTAGGTCTTTCTTTGTCATCTTTTGAGTTATTATGGTCTGATATTATCCGTGATTTCACTAGGGGAGAGTACACTAGGAATAGGTTGCGAATGCCCAATTTCAGATTTAACACATTTTGAAAAAGTTTTGGTATAGTCCCCTTTTCTTTTTTTTATTCCTTTTTTGGTTTATATATTAATTTGATGCTCTTTGCATAA
>Ga0228710_1002805_pt1 | contig 27668 bp, 17 predicted proteins | sample MedpolnodulmetaG_FD_177995 | JGI IMG/M metagenome (GOLD analysis project Ga0228710, IMG submission 177995) | Root nodule microbial communities from Medicago polymorpha collected in Santa Monica, California, United States - pink nodules | ecosystem: Host-associated > Plants > Roots > Nodule... | reverse complement strand
TTATACTCAGGATAGAAATTACAAAGGAAAGTCAGGATAGGATAGGAAAATGGTTTATTTTATCCTATCCCTTTGGTGCATCAAACATGAGATTTCAGCAGGATATGATTAATGTATCATATCCTGTGACCATCAAACGGACCCTAAATAGATTCCTTTTCGGAAACAATTCGTCATTCCCGAAACAGCATACAACTATCCATCGTACGAGTGCCTCTCCCAGACAGGAGTCGAAACTTGGTTTGGCACATTGTCAAAGTCTAGCCCTTTTCGCTAGACCTAACCTCCATTGGTAAAATAGATGGCACGGTCACACTAGTCTCCAGGAACAATCATTTTAACATTAAATTTTTAACACTCACATTGTTATGTCAGGGTGCCCATGATATGTGTGTGTAGTTACAAGACTAAACAAGAGAGTATTAAAATGATTGTTCCCAACACTACTCTTGTTCCCTTTCAAGACTAAGGAGCTGTGAGCAGTAATTCAGCCTGCTGGGCTTTGCCTTTTTGTCCGAAAAAGTAACCTTAAAATGGTTTTTTTTTAAGTGTTCGAGATTACAATGTTTTTGCTTGGTTCCCAAGAAATTTCCTCAAATGGGTGTGTGTTTTGAATTGTTGTATTTGCTTCTTAAGATTGTGGATGTTAATGTAAATAACCATTGGCGTGTATACAAGAATGTAACAGGTTTTATCTTTCACTGTGGAAGTTGTAACAACTTGTTTTTGCTATTTGGTTAATAAGGTTGTTCAACAGTTTTCGTTTTTTTTTTTTTAATGTTACGAAGGTTTATGCTTATTTGCTTATTTTAGAATTATGGTTGTGCATAAACAAAAATATTAAACATTTAAAAATTAAACCAATACTTGTTGCTATGTTTTTTGAGACATTGTTGCAAATAATAACAAATTTAGCAGAATTTGTCTCCTTTTATTTCCCTATCTGATTCATTTCTGTTTATTGTTTAATTAAACTGAAATCTTTTAAAGGAATTTTTCTATGCTTTAAATATGTAGAATTCTCTCTTGTTTAGCATCATATAAAAAAAAGTTTTCTCTTTTGATTTTACAGATTCTGTATAAGAAGAAAGATAAACAAACTGTAATAAAATAAAAAGTCATGTGCAACGGTGCGAATAGAAAACCTTGTCAAACTGGTTTGATTAAGGAAAATGAATATGGAAGACAAGAAGAACTTCATCATAAGATTTCAGCTTTGCTTGAGTTTTCAGGAAATGAAGTCGATGAGGTAGGATTATGGTATGGAAGGAGGGTTGGATCGAAGGAAATGGGATATGAAGAGAGGACACCTCTTATGGTTGCTGCCTTATTTGGAAGCAAGGGTGTGCTTTCTTATCTTCTTGGAACTGGTCATGTTGATGTTAACCGAGTGCGCGGCTCTGATAGGGCTACCGCTCTTCGTTGTGCTGTTTCTGGATGTTCTGCTGCTTCTGCCGAGGTTATCAAGCTTTTGCTTGATGCATCTGCAGATGTTAGTTCCATTGATGTGAATGATAACGGGTGCAACGACTTGTTTGTCTCGGTCTCTAGTAGTATCTTCGGTTCAAGGAATAGGATACTACAACCCATACTAGAAGGTGTAGATGATGTTGATGATGATGATTTCCTTAAAGAAGTAGGATTTCAATTGGTGGAGCAGCAACACGATGTAGGTACACCTCGAACTGAGAAGAAAGATTGTCCCATTGATCCATCCCTACCTGACATAAACAATGAGATATATGGTACAGATGAATTTAGGATGTTTACATTCAAAGTGAAGCCTTGTTCAATGGCTTACTCTCATGATTGGACCGAGTGTCCATTTGTTCACCCAGGGGAAAACGCAAGGCGCCGTGATCCAAGGAAATATCATTACACCTGTCTCCCTTGCCCCGAGTTTCGGAAGGGATCATGTAGCAAAGGGGATGCTTGTGAATATGCACATGGTATTTTTGAATGCTGGCTTCATCCAGCTCAATATAGAACAAGGCTTTGCAAGGATGGAACCAGATGCACCAGAAGGGTTTGCTTTTTTGCTCACAAGCCAGAGGAGCTTCGACCGTTGTATGCTTCTACCGGTTCTGCTTTGCCTTCACCTACATCATATTCAAATTCACCTAGTGCTTCTTCAATGGATTCTTTCACATTGAGTTCTCCGTTTTCTTCGATACAATCTGCACCAACGCCACCTTTGACTCCATCGGCATCATCGCCTTCTACTGGAACCATGTGGCAAACTCAGATTCAGCTTCATGCTGCAGTCCCAACCCTTCAGATGCCGAGAAACAGATTGAAAACTGCACTAAATGCTGGAAATAACGTTGAATTTCTCGAACTTGAGAATCGCTTCAGTCTTTCATCCCCTTCAAATAGGCTTGCAAGAGTGAATCCTACTAACCTAAAAAACTTTTTCGGGTCATCGATACAATCTCCGACCTCAATGGAGATGAATCAGAATGCAAACTAGCAACTTTTGGGGCTATCATTCTGATCTTACCAATTCAAATGTGATTGGATCACCAAACATCAGAGGTGATGCCTTTTCGAAGCGGAGCCAAAGCTTTATTGAGCGCAGCAGCGTAGCGAGCTTTAATTCCGAGCTTCCTTCTGCTACCTCAGTTTCCATGGAGCCTTCTACCTTCTCTGGTTGGGGCTCGCCTGATGGAAAATTAGACTGGTCCATCCGTGGCGATGAACTCAACAAAATGAGGAAATCTCATTGTTTTGGCCTTCGAAACAGAAGTAGCACTTCAACAATGGCTGCTGCATTAGACGTCGATGATCCAGATGTATTTTTAAGGCATGAATCTTGGGTTAATTCTCTTGTGAAGGATGCTCCATCAATGGAATTAGATCAATATTGTGTTGAAGATCAACTGCAATACCATAATCCCGATGCGGTTCTGTCTTTGCCAGAACAATTTTACATGGAGCATGAGCAGATGGTAGTGTAAATCTAATGTTAATTATAACATTGGATCCTCCGCGCTCTAGAGTCTTTATTTATTTTATGATTTTTTTTTTCTTTACGTTATAGATATTGATTATTTATAGGCGACATTTTGCAGAAAAATGTCAATTATAAAAAAGTTATGCAAGTATTTTGCATCAGTAACAACTTGTTACTACTCCTAGGGTATACTATATGGTTCCATTATCTTGCTTTGTTGTTCAAATTGAGTTGTACTTTTCAGCAACCAAGAGAACTGTGATTTGTGTAGTGAGACTGATGAATGCAAATTCTGATAATTATACTAATTCCAATTTTTAATTTGGATAACTCATGTTTGTTGATTTCATTTTTCCTATTTCATTCTAGTTTGAGCCATGCATATATGTCTAATCTAGTAAATATTTACATATGTTTGCAAGTGTTAGGACATGTGTGGCACTGGTGTCTTCCTTCATATTATAGTTTGATGCCTTTTAGATTCTTGCATTGTCTTGTTTAATGTTTTAGCATAATCTGATACGTGCTGTTTTTTAGTTTATATTCTGCCATATGTACCATTGATGATTCGGCATGCTACTTTCAATCTAAGAAGTTTTTATTCATTGGTACTTTTGGTCAAAATATAGTTAAGTTTATCGAGCACAAGGAAAATTATTTATAGAAAGCTTAACTTATTGGATTTAGCTTTTATCAGTCTTTCTCCCTGAAAATGTCAATATTGAGTTATAAAATAACATAACTTAGGTGTATTTATATCCAATTTTTTACTTATTTATAAAATAACACAGCTTAGTTGTATTTATATTCAGAAAAATTCTATATATTTATGGTTATAGTCAAGAAAGTTTGTTATCCTCAAAATGCAAAATTAAGGATTTTGTCTCTACACAGTCCATTCACCTGATATGGCATATCTATATGGTTATAGTATGAATTTTCATATTAAAAAATAAAATATAATAACCGCCTCTTGTTCAAAAACATAGCTCCTATCATAAGGTAAGCTGCACCTCATGTAGAGTAACTTTGCTTGTAAAATAAGAAACTACCTCATGTAGAGTAACTTTGCTTGTAAAATAAGAAACTACCTCAACTAACCCTTTGAGCTGATGAACTTGGCTTGGATACACTTAAATCTGACTTAGAGAGGAGCTGGTAATCGGTGACTAGTGCAGCAGCTTCGTGGGTTTTTCTTTTTGACCTCAAAATCATAAAACAACAAAACACACTGAAAAAGTCTTCCACTTCTTCCTTTGCCTTGGTTCTCAAGTTTCTAAACCTTCACCAGATTTTGTTGCAGTTTCCTTATTCATGTAAGTTCTTCTTTTATAATTCTAGATTTATGTATTTTTATTATTCTTCTCAATGAGTCAATGAATTTCACCTAAAGATTGAATCTTTTCTAAAATTATATGAGATTGCAATGTGTTTTCTTGGTTTCTAAGAAAATTCCTGAAAAAGTGTGTGTTTTGAATTATTTGTGTTTATCTTTGTAAGAGTGTTTCTAAAACCTTCACCAAGTTCTGGTGCTGTTTCCTTGCTCATGTAAGTTCTTCTTTTTTGATTCCACCTTTATCTATTTTTCCTATTCTTCTTGATGGGTCATTGAGTTTTTGATAAAGATTTGATCATTTCTAAAAGCATTTGAGATTACAATGTGTTTTCTTGGTTGCTAAGAAAGTTTCTGAAAAATGATGAGTTTTGAATTGTTTGTACTGGCTTCTTGAGAGTCTTGATGAATGTGTATGAAAGAGTATGCTTTCTCTTTCACTCTCTGGAAGACAGAAAAAAGGTTGGATGATGTACAAAACTTTTTATATGCTTGATACATCAATGTTGGATGATACACAAAATAACCATTGTTGTGTTTTTAATCTAACAATATTAAATGCAGTTGATCGATAAAGTTAACCAAGCTGAACGTGTAGTTGTCATGAGTGTAGAATCCCAGAGTTGTTTGTATTGTTTTGCTATTTGGTTATTTTGTTAACAAGGTTGTGCAATAATTACCATTGTTTGTTCTTATTTTTAGAATTACTGTTGTGCATAAACTATGATATTAAACATTTAAAATTACACCAATACATGTTGTTAATTTCCTAGTTATTGATGATTTTGTAGCAAATTTAGCAGAAACAAGATTGCCTTAAGAGAGCAGGTTTTGAAATGGAGGAGCAGCAACAAGATGATGAATTTATGATGTATACATTCAAAGTGAGGCATTGCGGTTATGTTCATGATTGGAAAAAATGTGACTTTGCTCATCATGGGGAAAGCATAAAACGCCGTGATCTGAAGAAATATTATTACAGATGTCTCCATTGTCATGCATTTCAGAAATATGGATCATGCAGGAAAGGGGATGCATGTCAATATGCACATGGTGTTTTTGAGTCTGGGCTGCATCCTAGTCGATACAGAACAACGCTTTGCAGAAATGGAACTGAATGCAAAAGAGATATTTGCTTCTTTGCTCACAATCATGAGGAACTTCGCCTGTTGAGCTAGTACCAGTTCTGCTTTGCCTTCACCTACATTTTATTCAAATTCACCAAGTGCTTCTGCAATGGTTCCTTTTACATTGAGCTCTCCGAATGCTTTGATACAATCTTCATCAATGCCGCCTTGGACACCGTCTTCAATATCATATCCTGCAGGAAGAACCATGTGGCCGACTCCGCCTCAGATTCGTACTACAGTCCCTACACCTCAGATGCCGAGCAACAGATTGAATACTGCACTGAATGCTAGAGATAATCCTCATCTGGACATGAAATTTTTTGAATATCACCATATGCCGAATCTAATGATAGAAGGGTCAAGTAGGCTTGCTGGAGTGAATCCTACTAACCTTGAAGGCTATTTTGGGTCATTGATACAATTTCCGGCAGCAATGCAGGTGTATCCGAATGTGAACCAACAACTTCAGGGATATCCTTCTCACCTTACCAATTCTAATGTGGTTAAATCACAACAGTTCAGGGGTGATCCATTTTTTAATTCAAGATATGATGCCCTTTCGAGGGAGAGCCAGAACTTTATCGAGAGCAGCAGCATGGCAAGCTCCAAGCTTCCAGATGCTACCTCAGTTGCATTGGAGCCTTCAACTGCCTTGTCCGGTTGGCGCTCCCGTGATAGAAAATTAGAATTGGGTGACACTAGCAACCCTTCAACAATGGCTGCTACATCAAATGTTGATGAGCAGGATGAATTATTAAGGCATGCAGGTTGGGTTAATGAACTTGTGGATTGAAGATCAACTGCAATGCAATAATCTGGACGATGTTCCATCTTAGCTGAACAGTTGTACATGTTATTCACCTGTGATTTTTTTTAACTTTAGAGATATTCATTATATTTGGGTGACACTGCAGAAAATATGGATAGAATACTAGTATATTGTTCCTTTTTTTCTCCTTAATTCTTTGTTTTGTTATTTGTTATGTTCAATTGATTTGTTATTTTACAGTAACCAGGAGAATGGTGATAAATATAGTGATCCAAAGATTCATGAATATGCATATGTATATTACCCTTCATTTGGTGCAAACCACCCTTCATTTGTTCCTCTTGCTATATTACCCTTTTATTTGACTTTTGGTGGCTTTCACTTTCCAATATCACTTTTAGTTTGGAAAGTGAAAACATGTATCCAAACATACGCCTTGAATTATTGTTTCAGAGATACTATCATCACTATAGTTGTGTGCCTGCTTGCGCGATGAAATACAATTGTTGTGTGTATGTTTGAATATGCGGTGGGAGGTTTCAAAATCGCAGCGAAATATCACGTTTACGTTGAAGCTGCAAATAGTAGCTTCTGGTTTTCATAGTGAGAAGACCTACAGTCGTGCGACTGCAGCAAGAAAACATGTATCCAAACATACGCCTTGAATTATGGTTTGTGACTATGAAGCATAAATGTTTTTCATTTTGGATTTTTATCAAGGTACCACGATAACAAAAAATATGTATCAAACTACCACTCTTTTGGAAATAAACACACTACTACCATTCTCTTTTTTTGATTGGACACTAGTTTACCAATTTTAAATTGAGATATTGTCATAAAGGAAACTTGTGTCCAATCTTATACCACTTTATTCATAAGGTTTATATTTTTTACTAATTTTGAAGTAACCAACTTGTGAGTGTTACTTGCAAAGTTGACTTACCACTTCATTCAACAATTGATAAAAAAAATCTGACTCAAATCAGCACATATGCTTCCTAAATCAGTTTGTCAGATACTGATGTTCTATTTTTGAAAAAAAGTAATATGTATTTTCATATATGTGTGCCTAAATCATTTTCTTTTCGTCGTGTATAAAATAATATGTTTTCTCTTTCACTCTGGAAGATGTACAGGTTGTTTTTGCTTTTTGGTTAATAAGCTTATGTAACAGTTTACCGCTTTGTTTTTTTTTCTTTTCTAGTACGAAGGTTTATGTTTCTTTTTAGATTAATTGTTGTGCACAAACTAAGATATTAAACAATACTGTGATATACTATGATACTATTGCTATTGCTTGAGTTTAGGACAATCAAGACTAATTTCACTTTGTTTTTTTTCTTTCTAGTACTAAGATTAATTTAGGACAATCAATACTAATGTTTTTTTCTGTGTGTATATATTAAGTAAAGTTCTAAATTTTGAACCCCCTGACCCAGGATCCTGGCAACGCCACTGGCAACGGTGCGAATGGAATTGTCAAACTAGTTTGATTAGGGAAAATGAATATGGAACACAAGAACATCATCATAAGATTTCAGCTTTGCTTGAGTTTTCAGCCAAAGGTTATTACAATGGTCGAAGCTCCTCAGGTTTGTGAGAAAAAAAGCAAACTCTTCTGGTGCAATAGGTTTCATACTTGCTAAGCCTTGTTCTATATTGACGAGGATGAAGCCAGAACTCGAAAATACCGTGTGCATATTCACAAGCATCCCCTTTATTGTATGATCCCTTACGAAACTCAGGACAAGAGACACATGTGTAATGATATTTCCTCGGATCACATCGCCTTGCATTTTCCCTATCAGCACTATAAAACCTTGTCAAACTAGTTTGCATGCATTTTCCTCGGATCACAGCACCTTGCATTTTCCCTCACCTACATCATATTCAAATTCACCTAGTGCTTCTTCAATGGATTGTTTCACATTTATCTGCTCGTCTTCTTTGATACAATCTGCAACGTCGCCACCTTTGACTCCATCAGCAACAACATCGCCTGTGGCTGGAACCATGTGGCAGACTCAGATTCAGCTTCATGCTGCAGTCCCTACCCTCCAAATGCCAAGAAGCAGATTTAATACTGCACTGAATGCTAGAATTAACGTTGAATTTCTCGAACTTGAAACCTTAGTCTTCAGTCCCCTTTAAATAGGCTTGCGGGATGAATCCTACTAACCTTGAAAACTTTTTCGGGTCATTGATACATTCTCCGACCTCAATGCAGGTGCATCAGAACACAAATCAGCAACTTTAGGGCTATCCTTCGGATCTTTCCAATTCAAATGTGAGTTGATCACAACAATTCAGGGTTGATGCCTTTTCGAAACGGAGCCATAGCTTTATTGAGCGCAATAGAGGGGTGAGCTTCAATTCTTTGCTTCCATCTGCTACCTTAGTTGCCATGGAGCCTTCTACTTTCTCTGATTGGGGCTCCCCTGATGGAAAATTAGACTGGTCCATCCGCGGTGATGAACTCAATAAAATGAGGAAATCTTATTCTTTCAGCTTTCAAAACAGAAGTATCACTTCAACTGCTGCATCTAATATCGATGATCCAGATGTTGAAGATCAACAGCAACGCCATAATCCGGACGCGGTTTCGTCTTTGCCAGAGAAATTGTACATAGAGCATAAGCAGAAGGTGGTGTGAATCTAATGTTAACTTTGACATTGGATCCTCTGTGCATCTCTAGGCTAGTTTATTTATTAAATGTTTTTATTTTATTTTATTTTATAGATCTTAATTAAATATAGGTAACATTTTGCAAAAAATATGGTAAAGTGTCGATAATACAAAATTTAGGACAGAATGCAAGTATTTTGCATCAGTAACAACTTGTTACTACTACAAGGATATAGTATATGGTTCCATTTTTTTCTCTCTATATCTTTGCTTTGTTAATCCTTCTTAAATCTGTATTAACATTTTGTTCACTCAAAAGCACAAACTTAAGATCAGAATTTTATTAATTCTAATCAAGAAAGTTTGTTATCCTCAAAATGCAAAATTAAGGATTCTGTCTCTACACGATTAATTCACCTGATACGAGATATATATACAGTTACAGAATGAATTTTCATAATAAAAAAAAGACACTTAACTGAATTTCTTTCTTTAATATAACAAGCGCGAGACATTAGAAATGTGTGACCAATATATACAAAATACACCTCATGTACAGTAAATTTGATTGTAAAACAAGAAACCAACTCAACTAACTCTCTATGAAATCTGGAACTTGATATAACAGCTTCTAACTGTTTTTCTAACTGTCTTGAACTGATATATTTAGCAGTGACTAGTGCAGCAGCTTGGTGGGCTTTTCTTTTTGACCTCAAAACCGTAAAACAACAAAAGACACTGAAAGAGTCTTCCCCTTCTTCCTTTGCATTGTTTTCCAAGTTTCTAAACCTTCACCAAGTTTTGGTGCAGTTTCCTTATTCATGTAAGTTCTTCTTTTACAATTCTAGATTTATGTATTTTTCTTATTCTTTGCGACGAGTCAGTGAATTTAACCAAAAGATGCGATCTTTTCTAAAATCATAAGAGATTGCAATGTGTTTTTTTGGATGCTAAGAAAGTTCCTGAAAAAGTGTGTTCTGAATTATTTGCATTTGTCTTAGTAAGAGTGTTCCAAAAACCTTCACCAAGTTTCCTTGCTCATGCAAGTTCTTTTTTGATTTCACCTTTGTGTATTTTTCTTATTCTTCTTGATGGTTCATTGAGTTTCGGCTAAAGATTTGATCTTTTCTTAAAGTTTTTGAGATTACAATGTGTTTTCTTGGTTGCTAAGAAAGTTCCTGAAAAAGTGTTTCTTGAGAGTCTTCATGAATGTGTATGAAAGAATATGCTTTCTCTTTCACTCTATGGAAGACAGAAAAAAAGTTGGATGATACACAACTTTTTATATGCTTTGTTATATCAATATTGGATGATACACAAAATAACCATTGCTGTGTTCTTAATCTAACAATATTAAATGCAGTTGGTCGATAAAATTAACAAAATGTACAAAGAATATAAACCATTTTAGATGCAGTTATCTGAAAACATATAAGAACCACTTTTGAAATTGAACAAAATAATATTTTTACAAAATTGAGCAAAGCTGTTTGTATTGTCTTGCTATTATGATATTAAACATTTAAAAATTAAACTAATACTTGTTGCCAATTTCCTAGTGATTGATGATTTTGTAACAAATTTAGCAGAAACAACATGTAGGTGGACCTCAAACTAAGAAGAAAGATTATTGGAGCGATCGATCCCTGCCTGACGTAAAGAATAGGGTATATATTACAGATGAATTTAGGATGTATAAATTCAAAGTGAAGCTTTGCTCATGGGATAATGCTCCTCATGATTGTACAGAATGTCCCTTTGCTCATTCTGGGGAAATTGCAAGGCGCAGTGATCTGAAGAAATATTATTACAGCTGTGTCCATTGTCATGAATTTCAGAATGGATCATGCAGTAAAGGGGATACATGTCAATATGCACATGGTGTCTTTGAGTCCTGGCTGCATCCTGGTCGATACAGAACAACGCTTTGCGATAATGGAACTAAATGCACAAGAAAAGTTTGCTTCTTTGCTCACAAACCCGAGGAGCTTCGCCTGTTGAAGGCTTCTACCAGTTCTGCTTTGCCTTCACCTACATCAAACTCAAATTCACCAAGTGCTTCTGCAATGGATTCCTTCACATTGAGCTCACCGTCTTCTTCGATACAATCTTCGTCGACGCCGCCTTGGACTCCATCTGCAACATCATCTCCTGCAGGAGGAACCATGTTGCAGACTCAGATTCACACTACAGTCCCTACACTTCAGATGCCGAGCAACAGATTGAAAACTGCATTGAATGCTAGAGATAATACTGATATAGACATATGGTGATTTTCATGAAAATCACCATATGCCGAAGCCAATGATAGAAGAGTCAAATAGGCTTGCAGGAGTGAATTCTACTAACCATGAAGACATTTTCAAGTCATCGATACAATCTCGAAAGATATGCTGGTGCATTGGAATGTGAACCAAGAACTGTGTGGCTACCCTTCTGACCTTACCAATTCAAATGTGATTGGATCACCAGAATTCAGGGTTGGTCCATTTATGAATTCAAGATGTGATGCCTTTTCGAAGCGGAGCCAGAGCTTTACCGAGCGCAGCAGCTTGGCAAGCTTTAATTCCAAGCTTCCTTCTGCTACCTCAGTTGCATTAGAGCCTTCTACTGCCTTCTCTGATTGGCACTCCACTGATAGAAAGATAGATTGGTCGTGATAAACTCAACGAAATGACGACATCTCATTCTTTCGGCTTCCTAGACGATACTAGCAATGCTTCAACAACGGTTGCTGCATCAAATGTTGATGAGCATTATGTATTATTAAGCCAGGAATCTTGGGTTAACTCACTTGTGAAGGATGATGATCCAACAATGGAATCTGATCAACATTGTGTTGAAGTTGAAGATCAACTGCAATGTCCTAATCCGGACGATGTTTCATCTTAGCCGAAGCAATTGTGCATGTTATATGAGTAGACAGTGGTGTGATTTCTTTATAATTTTATAGATATTCATTATATTTATGTGACATTTTGTAGAAATATGGTAAAATGTCAATAAGTAAAAAAGTTGGGCAGAATGCAAGTATTCTGCTTTAGTATTAGTTATGTTCAATTCAGTTGTAATTTTAAATTTGGGTAACTTATGGTGCAAGTCACCCTTCAACCTTCATTTGTTCTTCTTGCTATATTACCCTTTTATTTGACTTTTGGTGACTTTCATTTTCCCTTTTCACTCATAATTTGAATTCCAATTGTTTAAATTATTTCAACATTCCCTCATTAATTACTCTCATTTTCGTATTCCCTAAGTTATGTGTAAATATGCACATAACTGTTAACTACTCTAATTTATTTACTTTTAAAGTTATGGTTGACAAGTTGGCGTTTATTCACTCATAGGAAACTTTTATTGTATTGTTGTAGTGGATGCAACATGTAGCCTCTAGCTTTGTGAGTGTGAAGCATATAGATGCTTTTATTATGATCTCAATTCCCAATGTCATTTTACTTGATCATTAATGTAACCTTTTTACTTTAAATGTTTACATTATGTGGTGACTCCATTGTCAGCATAGTTCATATTGTGACTTTGAGCCATATATTGGTATACCATGAATTTGAATTCCAATTCTTTCAACAGACCAACTCTGTCAACTGTCATTGAATCTTTACCTTAACATTATTTTTTTCAGAAACAATAATGATATTGTCAATCTACAATTTTGCAGGCTTTGAAGATCCATATCCCATGTTTTCTGTAATGATGATCAAGGCACAAACATCCATGAATATTTTGTCAAAAAAGCATTAAGCATCTCTCATTTTCTCTCAGATGATCATTTTGGGAAATGTTAAAGTTAAACTCTTGTTTAAAATAATCCAAAAGTTATTTTTTTTTTTACTAAATAAATATACACCAATACTATGATCAATGAATTAAAAAATGCATTGTTTTTTTTACTAAAACAATTTTTTAAAATGCATTTTAAAAATATAGATTGAATAAATTCAAAACATTGTTTACAGTATTTTCAAAAATGCATTCTCTCTATCACAGTTAAAAACAAAAATTCAAAACTAAATATAATTCCATTCATTCACATACAAATGAAAAATTCAAATTGAAATATTGTCATAAAGTAAACTTGTGTCCAATCATATACCACTTTATTCATAAGATTTATATTTTTTTTACAAATTTTGAAGTTACCAACTTATGAGTAGTTACTCAACAAGTTGACTTACCACTTCATTCAACAATTGATCAAAAATTTCTGACTCAAAATCAGCACATATACTTCCTAAATCACTTTGTTCATTCATCCATACATGAACTTGATTTTTTGAACCAGCCAATTCATCTTCAACTAGTCTGCATGCTTCACCCCAAATATCTACATACTCCTTGTAACTGTGCTTCTCTTTCTTCTTTGACACTTCAAATTTGTTGCTCTCAATTGTCTTATCCTTCTTCTCATCAATCATCAAATTATCATCAGATCGCATACGAATATGCTTGCCGGTTTCAAGTTCCGGTGTCAACTTTCTTCTTGAATTCAAACCAACTCCAACAGAATCTATCCCTGCAAAAAAAAAAGATTAAAAAAACTAACAATTAACACAATTTCTTGAGTTGACATGATGTATATTATTTAAAGCAATATAAAGAACAATTATAACAACCAATGTTATAAGATAAGGTCTGTCGCCGCAATCTAGTCCACGACATCAAGATTTTCTATGTCTTTCTGATCGCAATGTGATTGCAATTAAGGTTGCAGTTCGATAAAGACTATGATTAGTGCATGTTTGAAATGACACTGAATTTCACAAAATCTCAGTGACACCTTGATTTTACAAAGTGTAGCTTATGATTAAAACGCGCACAGTGATTTCATCAAACTCGTAGTCAATTTAAACATGGACTTAATACGAAAGATCACGACGCAACAATTGCAGCTAGAAATCAGAAGAAGAAAAAAAGTTGAACACATCAAATTCGCAAAAGAAACAAACCTGTTACACAAGACTTGCGTTCAAATTCAAGAACAGAAACAGGACTTAAATCATCTGATTTGCATTCAGTTTCTATTTTCTGTTCTGCATAACAATTTCTTCGCTTCTTCCTCGTCCTTCTCTTCTTCATCCTTTCACCAACCACAACTTCCTTGCAATTCCTTGCTTTCAACAACTCACCTACTTCTGGATCAAAACACTTCTTTTCAGACGAAGAAGCCTTAAACCGATGCGAAGTGTTGGTGATTTCTTGAAGTTTATTAGAAACCCTTTTGCTCATTTTCTCATCATAAACATTCTCTCTCTTGTTCTTCTTCTCCTTCAATTCTGAACAACTCATTTGCTTTTTTCTCACATTCGATTTCAACCCTTTACCACTCTCACCTTCATTTCCAAAACTAAGCACAAAAAAGTTCTCATTTTCACTCATTTGAAAAGTTGGAGGCTCTCTAAAAGACAATGTTGAACCAACTCTCTTATGATGCAAACTCTCAATTTTCCCATTTCTTTCTCCCAAATAGTCCAAAGAGTTCATCGACTTGCTACGCGAAAGTGAACCTGGCTTCGATGCAAACGGTACTTCTACCATTGATTCTAAACCCATCAACCTTGCAACTATAGGAGGAGGAGGAGTAACAGCAGAAACGCCGAAGTTGTGATCATTTACACTTAGAACAGAATTTGCTGAATCAAATTCTGTGGTCTGATTCGACGAGTCTTTTGGAAGGTTTCCGGAGCAAAGAATCTTGCGCATGATGGCTGTGAGACAACCTGTAGGGGTGGTTTTGGAGCTGCTACACATTGGTGGAGATACATTTGAACAAGATGAAGTTGGAGTTTGAGTTTGAGTTGAGAGTTTCATCATTTGAATGATCTAAGAAAGATAAAGAAACAAATTAACAGAAAATAAAAACTATATGATAAAATAAATATACACAAAATAAAAGTGAATTTGTTACTTTGTTGGAGTCTTAAACTAAGGACTAAAAACAACCATTTTGGTCTTGAAAGTGAGTCTCTCTCTCTCTCTCACAATAATCTTTATTATAATAGAATATTGAGATAATGTCTTATTATTGAATGAAAATAATTTAATTTTATTTTTGACTAAATTTAATTAGAATAATTGTAATGAAATATTATTTCCAAATTATATTAACTTTAAATTTATAAAAATTACTAAAATGTATTTCAATGTATCTTTTGTTGGTGATTAGTCTTTGAATGTGTCTTTTTAGTCAGGTTAATTTTTAAATCTATATTTTGTTAGTTAATTTGATCTTCGAACATATATTTTGTTTTATTTTTTTTAAACTTGGTATCTATCTTAAGGAACGACTAGTTTGAGAGGCTTAATATCACCGTCCACTTCTGGGGTCTATTTAAAGTCAGGGCTTCAAAGTTTTGTATGGACTAGTCACGTAAACTGTGGCAATGAGGTTAATTGAACTCGAGATTTTGAGATGAGCATACTCTAGAGTCTAAAGTCAACATAACCAGATCGATCTAAGTGAGTTTGAACATGTATTTTGTTAATTAGTTTAATCTATAAAATTACTTAAAATACATATTTGGGGTATTTAGCCAACAAAGCAACAACTAAAATACAAACTCAAACTTCAATTTAGTACAAAGATAAATAAAGCAAGAATTTCCAAATAGAAAAAAGAAAGCAATGAGAACAATGAAAAGTGAGATTTGAATTTTGCTACATAATTAAGGGGGGACAAAGGGTGGCGGGCTTTGGATTTGAATATGAGAAAGAAAGAACAAAGCAATGAGTTTAGGATGATGTGGAAGTGATGTTTTCCACTTTTTATCACTTTGACAATTTGACAGAGTTCAGTGTACAATGTTTCCACGCGCGTGTAAAGTCTTTTTTTAGTGCTAAAATTATGCATTGTTTCCCATTTTGAGCAGACAAAAAGCACGCTCTTGGGGCGCGTGTAGATAGTACTAGTTTTGCACTTTTGCTATATTGGTTCAAGTTCAAAGTTTCAAAGAAAAAAAGTGTGAGAGTTTACTTTCTATTGGATGAGAATTTTACTTTCGACAGAAACTGTTTGAAGGGTAAATGAAAGCTGAAGATTGGAAGTTGGAACTCAATGATCAAAGTACTGGTTGTGTTTTTTTTTGTCATCTTGTGTTACTGGCAATGTTGTCAGTATGTTAGAAGAAATTCTATTGGGTTCTGTAGCAGAAGACACTGACTTTTGGTCATGGTTGTCCAACAACTGTGTAACTACTTTCATAATTTGAAGTTGTACTGCTCATTGTGAAGTTCTAATTAAGGTTGGACAACAGCTGAATTCTAAGGTAAGACCGAAATATAGGAACTGTAGGCAAACTACGGGATTGAATTAGGTTTAGACGAATTGTCGGTCGGTGTGGATGGGTTGAAACGGTTTGGGTTCCGGCTATCAGACGCAAAAATAGAACAAAAGTTTACAAAATTCAAGCTTTTTCACTTGTTCCAAGCATAATAGAAGAACAAAATCTTAGAAAAACTAATGTTTTTTAAATTGAGATACCAATTGAACATAATGTCTTCGGGCCGGTTGGTTTGTGTCGATCAGGATAAATGAAATTCATTTTAGGGTTGAAATCTAATTGAATGTAGTGTATACTATGAAATTTAATATGGTAATGATGTAAGTGCAGCAAGTGTTTGTTATGAAAATACACAATGGTCATATCATAGTGGGATGATGGTTAACGGTACTAACTCAAAAGGATAACAATTACCCTCTCCTAAAAGTTGACCACTTCACACTAATTAATAAAAGTGTACAAATATACTATCGTGATAGTCGATAATTGTTTTACAGGTCCCCTATATTGCTATAAAATCCCACCAATGCCCCTTATCAAAAGACAATATCATATTAGTTACGTGAGCAGAAAAAGCCTATCGGAAGATAAATTCCGATAGGTTGAGAAACTCAGGGGCCTCTTCATCAATCTCAGATTTATTCAGACATAAAACAAAAATAATAGCCATAAACAAGACATTTTTTTACAATATATTCTATTTGGTGGGGAAAGATATAAACATGCTATAAAAGCAAGCAGATACCTGTTATGGATACGATTATCAAAGCTTGTTCATCCAATTCTTCAAACCCAATGTGTCGCGGCGCGATCAAAGCTTGAACTATATGGTTTCGACGTTGTGATTTGAGACGATATGGATGTAATGTTTTAGTGGAAGCAATTTGTAGCTATCCATGTTCAAATGATTCAAGCATGGATGGAACGATAGGGAGAAATTAGGGTCTCAATTTTGAACAAAATTTGTATTTCTTAGTTTATTTGTCAAAGTTGATTCACTTGAAGTGATGTAAGCCCTTTTTAATGAACGAAATCCTAATAGCTATTTTGAATTGGTTTCGAGCCAGCACACTGAGACCAATTTTAGTTAGACAATGGGTCGTTTGGTTTTCTATATGGCCCATATGAAGAAAAGAAAACTAATTTTATGAAATTGGGTTTCTCTCAGCCCACAATTTAACAAAATTTGCTCTTAACAATCGAGATCAAGTCTCATACAAAAGTTCATTTTATTATTTATTCTTTTTTTATAGATGATATGAATATTTATTTAATTTAAGAACATTAATGCATTGTATCCCTAAAAAAAACATGCATTGTAGAAGAAAAAAAATCCCTTTATAAGGAGGGACTAATGTGTAAAAAGAAAATTTTATTCAATAACCTAGAGTTATTTATTTTTTGGAACTTAATATTTTATAGTTGTTCATTAGTCTTCTTTACACACACGTATGTGTGAACATATTTTGAGTTGCGGATGACTTAGGTCAACCTACCAAAATAATCTAAAAATTACTAACATAATAAATATTTGTAAACATTCAAACTAAAAATAATTGTAAACTTACTTATTTGCAAAAGGGTAAGTTACTGGTATATTTGATGGGAAGTAGGGTGGTTTAATAAAAATTCTGAAATTGATGGTATAAAATGAAAGTATAAAAATTTAAATGATAAAAAGAGGCAAAATTATTACATGTTTAATGGCCTATATGGGTGAAAGGGATACAAAGCAAATTTTTCAACTTCTATATTGTCATATAAGTAAGTTGGATCGTCCCTTCTGAGTCCGAAGTATACACTACTTTAAAATTGTAATTTTTTGGGTTCATGAGATAAAATCTCTAGGATGACTTTTGTTAAATAACAATGAAATCCATTCAAAATGGAAAATAATACCCTTTTTTTTTGTGCGTTCAAAAAACAGATTAAAAGATCAAAGGAGTGAATTTTCATCAGTAAACTACAAATTCATAGTATTCCATATAAATCTTAGAAAATTGCTCATTTCATTTTTGAAATTGTTCAAAAACATACTCCAATTCGGTTTTCCGGCAATAGTCAAGTTTCATTGGGCACTATTTTGAGCAGATTAATCATTTTTTAAGTAAGTTTAACCGATATTGAAAGTTTCTAACAACAGTTAACTGTTCCAAAAAAGCTGAACGATAATTGACTGTCGTTGAATTAATGACGGTTGAAGAAAAGAGTAATTTAAGGAATGAGATGAGCAATTTTTTAAATCTTAACATTGGTTTTCTCTTGGGTCCATTTGTGCCAACTTAGGGCTTTTTGCTCTCCCCCCCCGCAATTTTTGCTCGCGCCCAACATGTTTTCCTGTTGTACCCATGCGTGAGTTAAGTCACGCTGCGTGACTTAACTCACGCACGTTATAAGCTCGGCGTGACTTAAGTCACGCACTACTGGCATGTGCGCGAGTTAACTCACGCACGTTGGCTGGTGGTCAGAGCTGAAGAACAAACGTTTTTTGGACTATGGTCAGTTTTTCAACATTCAATCCACACGTTTTTTACCAAATTTTACATGTTTTTTGACCACACTAATGATGTTTATAACCTATACTACCATTTCCACCCATAAATACCCCTCCATACTTCCCTAATTCCTCACACCATATCACTTTCTCCCCCTCCTCACTCTCTCCCTCTCTTTCTCTTCTTCTTTTTTGCTTCTATAATCTCTAGGCTAGTTTTACCCCTTTATGTATATAGTGAGCAGCCTTGTTGGGGTAAATAGTGGTCAGTCGGGTTGGAAAAAAAGACATCATCCCTTGAGGTAAAATTAGGTTTGCTTCCTTTTACTCCCAAAATCTTTTTACCGTGGGTAAAAAGAATCATCCTGAGGGTATAAAAGGAACTAAATTTAAATTTACCTCAAGGGATCTTGATGTCTTTTTCCCCAATATGATTGATCACTATTTGCCCCAAGAAGGTTGTTCGTCGTATACCAAAGAGGGTAAAAAGAAAATAAGTCGATTACTGAATTCAAATAAATTATATGTATCATCTATTGTAATGTATGAATGATATTAATAAAACGAGAGTTATATTTATTAATTTTGTTTTTTATTTGTAATTAATTATATTTGCATTTATTTTATGTTTATGATTATGTATTGAATAAATAAATATTGAATAAATAAAATCGAATTTATTTTCTAATTTTGTATTTAATGAATAAATAAATTAGAATAAAATCGAATTTATTTTCTAATTTCGAATTTATTTTAAGTTCTTAAATAAATTAGAATTTATTTTCTAATTTCGAATTTATTTTAAATGCATAAATAAATTAGAATATAGCAAATAAATAATTTAGAATAAAATGAACAAATAATTTAGAAAATAAATAATTTAGAATAAAGTGAACAAATAATTTAGAATAAAGTGAACAAATAATATAGAATAAAGTAAATAAAATAAATTAGAATAAAGTAAATAAAATAATTTTAAAATAGTAAATAAATTATAAAAAAAATGCCACTGTGCGCCACTTAATTAACTTCACGTAACTTAACTTGCGCATTGTTTTACACTTGCGCAAGTTAACTAGCGCAGAGACATTTTGGACATGGCTGCAGGGCGCGAGTGTTTTGTGCTGGGGAAGAGCAAAAATCCAACTTAGGGTGCATCCTTAATTCAGTGGCCCATCAGTGGACCGCAAGCACTCTTGTCTGTTCATAAGAACTCTGAAAAAACACTACATGTGGTTAGAGCCACACCAATATGTATAAACATATGGTTAAAAATAGCAAATCAGTTTGTTCCTGTGCTTGATGAAGTACTATGTTAGGCACAAAGCAAACTCATAATTTATGTCTTCATAATTATAATTATTATTGTATATGTAATAATTATGAGGACAATCTTATGAGAAAGACGTCTTTGTTACAAGCCTAAATAAAATGAATTTTGACAAGAGAATAAAAGAAAATTAATTGAATAATATATCTTATTTTATTTTATTTGTAATGGGCTCACTTGTACTATTCTTGATTCAAAGCACGATGATTGTTGTTTAGGCCTCCAGGTTGCTAAAGATGGAAAAAATGCCCATGAGATCGTAAGAGATTTCAGTCAAAAAAAATGCCGATTGGATCCTACGTTTTGATATGAAGTTTTCACCGTCACATAACAGTAATTATTTTTGTTGGAAAATCTATGGGGCACGCAAGATTGGTTGTCTCTTCCTAACTGAATTTTTCCATATGAAAGAGTTAGGAATCAATCCCCTGACCACGTGTTTAAGGAGTCCAAGTCTATTAAGAGACAGACTAATTTTGTCGCTCATATTTTAGCGAGGGTGTCAAAATTATATGTAAATCACCATGTATTTAACTTGATCTTATCTTGGATCTTCCCTATTTTGTTAAATAAATAATATAAGTTTGTTTATGTAAAAAACATCATACAACAAAACAGTGTTTAATAAAGGAAAGGTGTGTCAACTGTCCGTGACTTGAGAATCAAATGGAGCAGAGTGCTGACGTTGAGGTAGCATATGAGCACATTTTTTTTTGTATCTCTAAAGGAATAGTAAAGGGAATTGGTCCAGTCCTTTAAGTATAGAAGGGATTTGATTTCATTTAGTAGAAGCATAATATGAATCTAATTCGAGCAAAATGATTACACTCCTATGTACTTTTTTTGGTTGATCAAAAGAATCCTCGGCCAAAAACTAGAGACTAATCATTCAGAGGATGAAGATCTTTTTAAAAGGTTAACATCTCCAAACAAGTGTTTTTGAATTTTTATTTAAAAATAAAAAAGTAGAATATAAATATTTTTATATTTGTTTTCTCGATTGTGTTCATGTTCTTCATGTAGCATTCAGACCGAATGACTCCATGAAATTACGTTGCGTATCATTTGTACAAATCAGAACCCCCCGTTACATGATTTCTTTTTTCTTTTTTTTTTTAATAAATCTCCAAACAAGTGTTATTTCATATGCATCGGTCAGGAGTCGAACTTATAAATTATAATCACATGCTTAAAGGACCAAATTATATGTCAACTTCATAGCATCTAATTGGTTCTCCTATGTTCTTAAAGCAAGATAATACAATATGGTGCATTTATAAGTGATAACATTAGAGGTTTAACAAGATAATACTAATCCTATAACCATACATTGTTGGTTAAAATTGAACGGTTCATTTTATTTTTACACTCTAACAACACATAATGAATATCCCCCAACAAAACCATTAAACATGCTAGGAACTTTTACATGTCAAAACATCTAATTAACTTGAGAAATAGATGCATTTATAACATAACTTCTTAAATTAAATAAAAGTCATGAATTATTGAAAAACACAAACGCATCTCTAACGTACTTCATGAAACAAAATCTAATACAATTCACTTAGACTTGCTATGGTAAAACATTATAAGTAACCTAAAAGAAACAATTGAGTGGCAGAAACAAATAAATTTAGCATAAACTATTACTCAGACTTGGTCCAAGTATTATTTTGGAGCTTAGGATCTGCTTGGTAGAATACGATGTCTCCTGAATCACTCACGAAGTGGTCCTGACTCATGCTGTGAAGGAAGTACTTGAATAGATGGTGTGGAACTGGCCCAGATTTCTCTGGCTCACGATAATATTTTCCTAGCACTGGCTTTGCTGCTTCAGTCTGAAATGGGATGGAAAAAAACAAATAAGAAAATAACTTTTAGTGTATTTGAAGAAAATGCTTTTGATTCTTTTTGGGGAAAATATTAACACCCCTGTTTTGATAATACACCCCCACATTTTTAGAAGTTTAGAGGTTTAATTTTTCATTGGATGAAGGGTCTTATATAGATTGTCTCCAAGAGTATAAATCAGTTGGTACGGGCATTAATGTCTGGGTTTAAACCCTAGATTCCTCACTTAACAATCTTTTAAAATAGATCTAGAATTTTCAGAAATTTTGAATAGGCCAAAACATTATTTTTGTTGTTTATAAAAATGTATTTATTTCTAATTTGTCTTCAATCTTCTGTCTATTATTACAATTTACAAGTGTTCACTACATGCATTTTATGTCATCTGGTTTTTTGTTTTCATTTTTTCTAATTTGTCTTCAATGTTCTGTCAATATTACAGGTGTTCACAACATGCATGATAGTTGATCTGTTTTTTTGTTTGCAGTTTTTTTAGTTTGTCTGTAATCTTCTGTCTATTATTACAGGTGTTCACTACATGCATGATATTTCATCTGGTTTTTTGTTGCAAAACATGTGGCAAGAGCACTTGTTAATAATTAAAATGAACAAAAATATCAAAAAGAAAAAAGAACTAACAAGTGTTTTAAAAGTATAAATGGACTCTACTTTTTGGTTTTTTCTCTCTCTCATTTTCAATATGTTTGGATTCCTGGCTGGCTATGCAACTAACCGGATATTCTTTTTCAAAATAATCAAATGTCTCCCTTTTGTTGAATGTTGTTTAAATGTATGCAAACATTTACTCAACATGTCATGTAAAAGTTTATTTTTTGATAAAAGTTTATTCTCCAAAATAAACTTTAAAAAATGTGGGGGTGTGTTATAAAAATAAATTCAAAAAGAAATGGTTATTATTTTTCTCACCCTAAAAGTTTTTCGCGCGTCCTATTCAGATTCTAAAATCCAAAATATTTCAACGTGTTTTGGAGGTTTTTATGTCGTTCGAATTCTATAATCTGAACTGCACACGAAAGAAATTAATAGGGTGGGAAAATAATACACTTGGTTCAGTCTAATGGTATTGACTTGAGATATGAGAGTGTCCTCCAACTCAAATTCTCAGATTTGATTCTCTATTAAGCGAACATAATTGTGGAGTTAGCTCTAGGATTCTAAACCCTAACAGTAAGGACAAAGTCACTGTGTAGTCACCCTCCACTTCCAAGGCCACTATCCAAGTTGAACTGTGGGCCTTTATTGTTTAGGCCCTTTTGCCCTTTTGTTATTAAGAAAGTAAAAAGAGAATATGACATAAGAAAAAGAGAGAAAGAGATTATGTACCGCTTCAACCAAATGATAATGTGGAATTTGTGGAAAAAGATGATGAATAACATGGGTTCCAATGTCATGGTGAATGTTGTTAACCCAACCATAGTCACGATCCACTGTTGTTAGACCACCCCTTAGATAATCCCATTCCTGTAAAATTACCAAAATATATTGAAAATGTTTAGTGTACATCCTACAAAGTTGTATACACCTTGACACAACGAGGAAAAAATACGGCAAAAAACTTATGTGATCGATGTAATATGTTGGCGATATTATGAAACATGGATACAGACATGGACCAATACAATACATACTTTGACATGCTGATATTGCGAATAATTTAATAAAAGTAATTATATGTGTTAGTGTCATATATAAAAATAAAACAAAATGTTAAATGAAAATATAAAAAGTTTGGACGTTCAAATATCATACATATAGTAACAAGCTGTCATGAACAAGTACCTAAATTCTTTTGAGGTACGACAAAAATTGCCTATAAATATGTTCTATTTCAAAATATCTTCATTAGAAATATCAATATTTTTTTATATTTTAAAAAGGTTTCTTTATTTTGAATGGACAGTAGCAAAATTCAATTTAATAGTCGGTGTAAATCGGGCAGCCATGGCCTTCCAAGGACATGACTTTAACTTTAGGACATGACAAAATAAAGTAGATCTGAATCCATTTATCAAAAAATACAAATTTTTAGTATATAAAAACACACACACATGCATTTTCAATTTGTTTGAACTTGGATTGAAAATTTATGTTTATAATAATTCCAAAAAAAAACTTTGTATTGTTAAGGTCCCTTTGCCTGGTAAATATTTTTTTACTCACGGTAAAAAAAACATTTTTACTGTTTTAACTTTTAAGTAAATATTTTGAACGCAGAAATAAAAAAAATAAAAAAAAGGAATAAAAAATAAATAAATAAAAAAGAAATCTGAAACTAAAGTGAAGTCCTATTCCTTTAGCTTTTTGAGATTCTATTTTATCGCATAAACAGCCAACAAAACAGTGACAAAAAAATTGAAGAAACAGAGAAATAATATTCTTAAATTAATTACCTGTCCACGGTACCAAGGTAGTTTTTGACTGTAACCATGGTGATGCATATATGTGACAAAGTCCAACCACATAATGAAGATCTACATTACACACAAATTCAAACAAATCAGTAAAAATTAAAATTGGACATTTCTTAACTAATTTTAACTACAAAGAAAATGTCAAAGTTAGATTAGATTTACCCAATATGGAACTCCATAGAGTTTGAGCATAACAATTGGACCCTTAATTAAGGATAAATATGTAAGCAAACAAAACATGATACCCCAACAAAAAGTTGAAGTTATCACATCTTTTCTTTCACTTGGTGTGAACAATTTGCTATATGGATTGAAATGTGAACCTTCCTTACCAGGACTTCTGTTCCACTGAAATGTGTTACACATAAAAAAGATTAAGAAATTGTAATTTCTAATAATCATAGAACAAATGAAAAAATAATAATATTAATGTTGTAAATGAAATTTCTCACCAAATAAAAAGGGTATGCAAAGATTGGAAATGGAAAAGTAAATCTCATTGTTTTTGTCACGTTGTCTAAACTCTTGTACATCTTCTCTGTCAGCTGAGACATTAGACAAAGACATACACATAATTATATCAGAAACAAACAATAGGGTCAGAATTTTACACATCTTTAGGCCCATCACGTGCATGTCTGGAATCACACTAAATTGGTTAAATTTACATTGACATTGTGTTATTCTTAAATCTCCAAACTGAAATATGTGTAAAATTACAAGGATTCAATGTGATTCTAACAAATTCACCGCGGATCCAGACATGCAAACTACGAAACATAAACTCAAACATGGACACTGGACAACAATACGACACATTGATATGTTTGAGAAAATTATATAATTCAATATAATCATACGTGTCTGTGACTGTGTCGGACACGAGTATCTGACATCGAGATGAAATGAAGAACAATTAATTAATGTAAAAAAGAAGAAAAAACACATACAGGAACCCATGATTCATCTTTCTCAACATGACCATGGTTTTGATGATGAGTTCTATGACTGATTCTCCTGTAAAAAAAAATAATTCACATGATTGGATTGTCAAATCAGATTTAAAAAAAACAAAAGGAATCTTAAAAAGTATAAATTGAAAAAGAAAAGCATATAATAAAAGAATCAAATAAACTAACCATCCATGGTATGGTACAAGAATTGATGAATGCAAGAAATGGCCCACCAAACTATTCAGTAAAGAACTATTTGAAAAGCTTCCATGGCCACTGTTACAATCCAAAAAAATTGAAAAAAATTAAGAGAATTTAATTTGCATTAAAATCATTGAAATTGATTAAATTAATGAATGAATTACCAATCATGTCCAAGAACAAAAAGAGCCCAAAACATTGTCCCTTGAGAAATCCAATAGATTGGCCAAAAGATCCAGCTATTGAAATGAATTGCAGCAGCAATCAATGCAATGACAATGAACAAATCTCTTAGAACGTAACCAAGAGAAATCCATGGATTCTTGACCCAACAATGTTTTGGAATGGCAGCACGAATCTCTGCAATCTTGAATGGTGGAGGAGCACTTGGATCAAAATTCTGTTGTTGATGTTTTTTTGCATCAACAACATCACCATTACCAACATGTTGCAGAGTTTGTGGTTCTTTCACAGCCATTGTTGCTGTTCTCTCTGCTAACAATGTTGTTGTGGTGGTGGAGGCTCGAAAATAAGGGGAATATTATAGCTAGCTGTGAGATGAGTACAAACCTAGATGTTGATGAATTCTTTTAGTTTTAGTACACATGGGCTCACGTATATATAACAGCAAAAAGTAACAAAAACAATAATTAATTATTAAAAACTAGGTTAATGTTTGTGACCAAACAAAGTATACCTCCCTTATTCTCTACCCTAATTTTCTCTGTTTAGCTTCTCTCTTTCATTTTTATTTTTTTAGAAGTGTCATTTTGGGTCAATTTTCGATGAGAAAACATCCATCTTCTTTTTATTTCTCCATTAAATAAATGATTTTTGACATAGATCTAGGATTTTTTCTCTCTCTCTCTTGATTTTGGGGTTTGAGTGCGGTGTTGTGTTGTTCGTCATCTTTTGTGGTATTTTTTGATTTATCGTTTTGTTGTGTTGTGGTGTCGTTTGATTCTTATATTGAAAGATTGACGGCTTTAGAAAATTACAGATTCAATTAATGATTTAACCGTTAATTTGTTGATTTTTTAGTGACGTTGAATATGTGGTTGCATTTTATGTGCTCTATCAATTTGAATGGATAAATATATTTTTAATTTTATTAGAAAAAAATTATTAAATCCATTATTAAACTTGTGATCTAGAAGTGTTTTAAATTTGAACCCTCGTGATGCTAACAATATTTGTGTTGTGTCCGTCCATACAGTCATTTGCTCTAGTTTTAATTAGACTTCTGCTAATAGATGGTAAAATGATCTCCTGAATTAGTCGATTCAACGACGGGATATCATGTATTAAAAAAAATTATAATAATAATAATAATTATTATATTATTATTATTATTGTTGTTGTTGTTGTTAATACTATTGTTATCTCTTTAGAAAAGTTATTATTATTATCATCATCATTACAACCCACATGGGTTGGTCTGATGGTATGAACTTAAGACGTTGGAATGTGTTCCTCTTAGGGTATCAGGTTTGAATTTTCTCATTGTAAACTTTTGTGGGTTAGTCCATACCGAGTTTTTCTTTGGCTTTAATTAGGGATCCAGCAAGTTGGCGGTGAGGTTGGTCCTCAGATTAATCTGTCATTGAGCCGAATACTGTGTTTCCAAAATTTTCTATTATTAGGCTAAATTGCTCTTTTTGTCACTTAACTATTTTCTAGGTTTCACTGTGGTCCCCTGGATATTTTTTGTTCAGCCTAGGCCCCTTAATTATTCCTCTCTTAATGAAGTTGGTCCTTTCTATTAGTTTTAATAATAATAATAATAATAATAATAATAAAAGTTCACTCTCTGCACAGTTTGCACTAAGGGCATTGATTTGGCAAGTTTGACTTAATAGTATAAAACCATCATCTTCTACATCCCTAACCAAAAAGTTAGGGTTTCGGAAATCGCATCTCATCCCTCCATTAATCATCGTTCTTCTCCCTCCATTCTTCTTCGTCCTCTTCATCTTTTTCATTTATTCACATCACCATGTCTAGTACTTGAAAATCTCGTCTGAATCGTAGAAGCAATGAAAGTGGTGTGAAAAGTAAAACTGCAAGTTCTGGATCTGGTGGGTCATCCATTAGAAGAAGAATTTGATATTATGAGTATGATGACTTTTCAATATTGTGAATTGTCACTGATATGACAAATGGTATTGTTGATGAGTCAATAAATTAGTGTTTTTAATATATTATTTGAGTCCGTTTTATTTAGATTTGATTTCGTTTTATTTAATATTATTTCCTTTTTAGAATTATTTTACTTCAATTGCAAGTTATTATATT
>Ga0228710_1002803_pt1 | contig 27675 bp, 16 predicted proteins | sample MedpolnodulmetaG_FD_177995 | JGI IMG/M metagenome (GOLD analysis project Ga0228710, IMG submission 177995) | Root nodule microbial communities from Medicago polymorpha collected in Santa Monica, California, United States - pink nodules | ecosystem: Host-associated > Plants > Roots > Nodule... | reverse complement strand
ATTTTAATTTAATTATAATCGATAATTATAATCGATAATTTTATGTAATTATAAAAACAAAAATTAAATAAGAATAAAAGAAATAAAAAGTGGTGGGGTAGAGTGTTGAATGAAAAACCATTGGAGAAAGTAAAAGTTGAATGAGTGTTGAATAAGAGAGAGAAAATGATGTGGAGTGTTGGGAATTGAAAAAGTGGGTGTTGAATGGTGTTGAAAGAAAAAACCATTGGGGTTATAAAAGAGATTCAAACAGTTGCTGGAAAAATCGCACCTCCACACATCCTAAACAGGCCCTCGGATTAAGACACCACAAATCGATGTTATAATCAATATTACTTGATTTAATCCTATGCCATCATTGATCCCATTCATAATTTTCTCTTGTATTTTTTTATTGTTTTTTTCCACTATTACACTTGTATTTATTAAATTTCATCCAACTTAATGATTACACTAATTACAATTAATAAGGGTATTTTAGTAAATAATATTCATTTTATCATTGAAATCAACACAATTATCATTTCCTTAAAAATTGTGCACAAACCTTAAACAAGTATTATTTTAAGACGGAGGGAATAACTTTATAGCTTCATTTCCCAAATCATCATTTATAATTATAATCTTACAATTCTTCATAAAAATTTCCCTCCAAAAATCTATTTCTATTAATTAATCATTAAATTAAGAAAATAGAAATTTAAATTTTAAAAAAATACTTACACATACAACATAAAAAAATAAAAAATAAAAACCTTCATATTATCCCACTATTCTCATGATCAAATTATCCACAAACAACATCACCAATAAATACACTTTATACACGAGTAAATTCATCATTAACCAACTATTGGAACCACAAACCACACCTACTACATGCAATTGTTACAACAATTGCATGTTTACTTTCCTTATTTCTCGATACATTTATCTTTTTTTTTCTTTCTGTCAGTTATTTCCTTCTCTCTTCATGTATCATCTCGCCACTCTCTCTTCCTTATATTAAAGTTGTTGCTTGTTGATTTTTATTTTTAATTTATTTTTCAGAGGCAACACTTTTGATGCATGCACACAATATTTGATAAAAAAGTTCAACAACTTCTTTATTCATTCTTATCCCATGTTACTACTTTATATAATAATCTGCCCCGAAAAAATAAAGAGAAACAATATTTGGTTTTCGTTTTGCAATGTTTGATACAATCTTAGTCCATCTTTTTCCGCTTGAGGATTTCATTTTCATTTTTCCATATTCCTTTTGAATTGATTTTAATCTATTTGATACAATCTTAATCATGCCATTTTTCATAACTATGAAACTCTTTTTTCTACTTTTCTTATTTGTTTTTCTATCTATGCATTAATTACGATCGGATTTTACAAATGTGTCATTTTTTTTAAACAAAAAAAAAACTAGAGGTGCCGGAGAAGGCATATCATCCATACTATATTGACACCCTACAAGTTCTACAATAACTTTTCCCTCTCAATCTCTCGTTATATTAATTAAATCAAAATCAAATCGTTTTTAGTTATAATCATATAGATACCCGGCCTCCACAACTCAATTATTATAATCTCATAAGTTCTACCATAACTTTTCTCTTCAAATATACCATCAAAGCCACGCAACATATGGAATCCATGTCCCATCTATCAATATCTACATGTATGTAGGAACCTAAATAAGCAACATAATATCTAGAGGAAGGATGAATGACACTTAAGTGTCGTTGACAAATAATAAAAAATTACAACGACATTTGGGTGTCGTTTGATAAGAGAGAACGACAATTGATTGTTGTTCGGGAGTGAGCAATAATAAACTGCTGTTAGAGACATTTTTATTTATTTTAGATCGACCGAGAGAAGAAATGAAACCTAGAGTAATTTTCAAAAAAAAATTCATTTAAACATCCAATCTCAAAAGTATAGAACTAGCGGTCCTAACCCATAATTTTTTTTTAGATAATTATATATAATACATTTTAAATGGAGATATTGTCTTTGTGAACTTAGATCAGTTGGTAGGTATATTGCATAATATATTCAAGGCTGAAATATTGAAAATCAACCTAAGCCAGTAAAGTTGAAAAAATTATATTAAAATAAGTTTAAGGTTTCTTTGAATAAATTATGTCTTTTAATTTTTTTTTTGAGGGATGTCCCTTAAACTTTGCTAACATGTAATTGAGTTTTTTAGACTACCTCGAGTGACCTTTACCTTGGTTTAAAAAGAACTTAAATTTACTTAATTTTTGCTGCAAACACTATTATAGGTATATCTAATCTCCATTATCACTACCAAACACAAAAGAGATCTGTTTGCTAAAATGCACATACTTGTCTTACTCAAAGTCACTTTTTGGATAACATAGGAGGAGGGCTCTTTATACTACCCGTCAATACCCTAAACAAGAGACAGAATGCCCCATATGTGGATGGAAGTAGCAATGCATTCTGCATAATTCATGTTCCTTTTACTAAAAGTTTTTGTCTCAATCTACTTTTTTTCAACGATGGTCCACAACTTTGACCACCTTGCAAATCACCAAAAAATTTACTCCATTTGTTTGTTTATTTCCTTATTAATTAAGCAAAATAGAAAAAGTTTAATTTTGATATGTGTAAAAAGTTTTATACTATTATCAATTTATATTATCTTTATTATATTATTGTTAAAGATAAATATGGTTTGTTACAATTTAAAAATAACAAATATTTATATCTATAATTTATCGTTAAAAATTAAATATGATTTTTTCTATAACATAATTTGTTTTTTGAACAAAGCCATATATTTTTTTTTATACTATTGTTGTTATTGAAAAAGATAAACATATTTGATTTTTTGAAAAAAGTTAAACACGTTTGTTACGAATTGAAGGAAAATAACAAAGTTCTTGTGAACTTAAAAAATAACAAAGTTCACATGATATATACAAAATCTGAGGTTCAAAATTCAAACCTCGGCCATCAAAAGAAAAAAAAGAGAAGGAAAGTAACAAAAATATATAAAATTGTTTATTTTGTTTTGTGTTTTTTGTTTTATGTTTTTTAATAAAAAAATTTAGTTGTATTTCCATTATTTTGTTCTTGATGAGTTGTGGTGCAAACAATTTTCCTCTTTCCACTCTCTCCAAATATTCTCTTTACAGTTTCCTGCAAAATTCTCAACATCGATCTCTCTAACCCCTTTCTTCCTTCAATTCAACAAACCCTAACCATTATCTCAATTTCCTGGTAATTTTTCCTTCAATTCTAAATTCTCTATATATTCCGATCCCGTCAATTGAATTTAACAATTCTCAGATCTCGTTTTCTGATTCAGTTATTGCTCCTTCTACTTAGGGTTTATCTTCAACATCGAGATTTTTCGATAATTTCAGATTTTTCAATTACGATCTCGAGGTTTAGCTATAACATCGAGATTTTTCGATAATTTCAGATTATCGGAATCAGAGTGTGAAATTTTTGAAGAATTTTGTGAGATTCAAGTGGAAGTGTTAGGTTTAGGGTTTTAGGTGATGGCATCGAATCCTCCATTTCATATGGAGGATCAGACGGATGAGGATTTTTTCGATAAGCTTGTTGAGGATGATGATGATGTGGGGCCTGTTAAGCCTGTTGTTATTAAGTCTGGTAATGATGAAGGGAATGATTCTGATGATGCTAATGCATTTGCGAATCTGAGTATAAGTGATGTTGATGCCGGTGCATTTGAGAATTCGGTTGTTGGGGAAAGTGGGGTTGAAGTCAAAGAGGAATTGGGTGTTGTGAAATCTGATGTGGGTTTTGTTGGTGGAGGTGATGATGATAAGGAAGGGAATTTGTTCATGGGTTCTAGTTCAGTTGAGTGTGATAGTAAGACGGAGCTCGGCAAGGAAGAGATTGGGATTGGATCGGAGTTCACTGCCGTTGCACCTGTTGGCGAGAGCAATGAGGTTGCTAGTTTGGGGTTAACGGACATTGCAGCTGTTGGCGAGAGCAATGAGGTTGCTAGTTCGGGGATTAAGGAGAAGGATTGGAATTGTTTCAGTGCTGATGATGCAAATGGAGGTGGCGGGTTTGGATCATATTCTGATTTTTTTAGTGAGTTAGGAGATCAATCCAGTGATTTTCCGGCGATTTCACACGATAATTTAAATAGTCAGGTGAGTCCTGTTATCGAAGCTCATAATGTTGTCTTAAATAGTTCGGTGGATTACTCGCAATATCAAGGAGTTCAAGGTTATGATACGTCTTTTGATAATCACACGGGCAAGCAAGGTGATGGCTTAAATACTTCAGTCAATTATGTGCAATATCAAGAGGGTGGTGGAGCTTATGATGCATCTTCAAACCAACATAATAATGGACAAGATCTGAGCAGTAGTCAGAATTGGGAGGATCTTTATCCTGGCTGGAAGTATGACCATATCACTGGGCAATGGTATCAGATAGAAGACTACAATGCAACAGCTACTAGTCAGCAAACTTTTGAAGCCAATACAGCGGTGGATTGGGCTGCTGCTTCTGATGGAAAAACAGAGATCTCTTATTTGCAACAAACTGCCCAGTCTGTTGCTGGAACTTTGGCAGAAACAGGCACAACTGAAAGTGTATCTAGCTGGAATCAGGCTTCACAAGGAAATAACGGGTACCCGGAGCATATGATTTTTGATCCTCAGTATCCTGATTGGTATTATGATACAATTGCCCAAGAATGGCGCTCATTAGCAACTTACAATTCACCCGTTCAATCTTCTGTTCATGGACTTCAAAATGGGCATACTTCTACCAGTACTTCCTCCTTTAATGATAATAACAGTTTGTATAGTGAGTATAGCCAAGCTGGTAATAATGTATCACAGGGTGTTGGTAGTCAGGCGGTGAATGGTAGCTGGAGTGGTTCACATGGTGTTAATCAAGCTGGTAATTATGATGGATCACATGGTGTTGGTAGTCAGGCGGTAAATGGTAGTTGGAGTGGTTCACATGGTGTTAACCAAGCTGGTAATTATGGCAGATCACAGGGTGTTGGTAGTCCGGCGGTAAATGGTAGCTGGAGTGGTTCACATGGTGTTAACCAACAACAGGGTTTTGATATGTATACGACTGAGGCTTCCACTAAAATAGGGAATAATACAGCTTCTGGTGGTAACCAGCAAGTTAACCATTCTTATGGTAACCAGCAAGTAAATACTTCTAGTTCCTTTGGATCGGTTGCATTATACAATAATGGATCTTTTGAACCCAAAGCTTTTGTCCCTCACAGGGACATTGCCCAACAGTTTAATCATCAAAACACAGAGTTTGATAATGGAACTTTTGCACCCAAAACTTTTGTTCCTCAAGGGGACATTGCTCAACAGTTTAATTATCCAAACACAAAGTTTGATGAACAAAAACAATTCTCGAATGTTTTTGCTGAAAATCAGAACTCCCATAGTTATTCTCAGCAACCAGTCCAGGGTGGACATCAATATTCTTATGCCCCTCATGCTGGAAGATCATCTGCTGGGCGTCCTTCTCATGCCCTAGTAACTTTCGGATTTGGTGGAAAACTCATCATAATGAAAGATCCAAGTGCTTTGAGTGCATCATATGGAAGCCAGGTTAATTCTTGATTCTTTTCAGTTTTGATCTAAATTTGATCTGGTTTCTGAAAGACTTGGAGGTTGCTTTTGTTTCACTGTTTGAAAATATTTTCCCTCGTTTCTCTTCTTTCCACAAAGTTATTCTTTAAATTATTAACTGATATATATTTATTTTATCTGAAGGATTCTGTACAAGGTTCTATTTCTGTGTTGAACTTGATGGAAGCTGTCACGGGAAACAACAATTCTTTGACTGTTGGAAATGCTACTGGTGATTATTTTCGTGCTCTAAGCCAGCAATCTTTCCCAGGTCCATTAGTTGGCGGTAGTGTTGGAAGTAAGGAGCTGTACAAATGGTTAGATGAGAGGATTGCACGCTGTGAATCACCTGACATGGATTATAAGAAAGGTGAAAGGTTGAGACTCCTCCTCTCCTTGCTTAAAATAGCTTGTCAGCATTATGGAAAATTACGTTCTCCTTTTGGTACAGATACCATACTAAAAGTAAGTTACATCTTCAGGCATTCATTTGTGTTTTGCTTTATATATCTTTTTTAATTTTAATTGATTTTTCTGCACCACACTTTCCTAGTTTGATCAACATTCTTTTAAGAGCTGTATTATTCACAAGACTATGGAACAATTTGAAGTGTAAAATCTTAGGTTAACTTTCATAAATACAAATCCTGGAGACCTGTGTTTGCTATATATTGCAATATTTCAATCTTTTAATCACCTCCTTTTGAAGTGGTTTTTGACGTTATAATTACATTTGCTCTGCAAATGATTATGTCTTATTCTTTCTGTTTGGCTAAAATATCATGACTGGCTTTACTAATCACACCTTTAGGTAGCCGGCAATTCTGAGTCATATTATTGCCTGAATACTACTCATGGGATCACTTTCACATTTGGTAACGTTTTGTGGCTTTCATTTTGAAACAGGAAAATGATGCTCCTGAGTCAGCAGTTGCAAAGCTTTTTGCATCTGCCAAAGTTAAGGGGACAGAGTTCACTCAGTATGGGATGCCAAGTCATTGCCTGCAAAATTTTCCTTCTGAAGAACAAATGAAGGTGTGTATTAATTTACTCCTGTCATGATCCCCCTTTCACATTGTTTTGTATCTTTAACTGATTTTGATTTGATCTAGGCAATTGCTTCTGAAGTGCAAAATCTTCTTGTCTCTGGCAAAAAGATGGAGGCTTTACAGCGTGCACAAGAAGGGCAATTGTGGGGACCTGCACTCGTTCTTGCTTCACAACTTGGTGAGCAGGTCAGATGCCAAAATTTCAGAATGTTTAATACTGCTGATGCTCATATCTGATCTAGACGGTCCCTTTTGGGTCTTACAATATTTTTCTCGTACCTCCTTTGTTAGAGAAATAAATTTGGTCCATATTTGCGATGCAGTTCTATGTTGATACAGTAAGGCAAATGGCACTTCGTCAGTTGGTTGCTGGGTCACCTCTACGCACATTATGCCTTTTAATTGCTGGGCGACCAAATGATGTATTCCCTACTGAAGAAACCTCAATTAGTGGGCATCCTGGTGCTTTTGGTATGCCTCAGCAATATGAACAGGTAATCCCAATAGGATAACGGAAGAAGCCATACAATCTAGTTTTTCTACTACGTACATTTGTTCAATAGTTGCAAAGGGTAGTGCTTTTGTTTGACTTGGAAGCTAAAACTTAAGTCGTTGCTTGCAATTTCAGGCTGGATCTAATGATATGCTTGAAGACTGGGAGGAGAATTTGGCTGTAATAACTGCAAACAGAACCAAAGGTGATGAACTTGTAATGATGCACCTTGGTGATTGCTTGTGGAAGGAAAAAAGAGAGGTATAATTCTCGTTCTTTCATTTTTTCTGTTATGATTCTGTACCTTTCCATTCTGCTTCTGATTTGGGAGTCATATTTTAGATTACTGCTGCACACATTTGCTATTTAATCGCTGAAGTAAACTTCTCATCATACTCGGACGCGGCAAGACTTTGCCTAATAGGAGCAGATCACTGGACATGTCCTCGAACTTATGCTAGTCCAGAAGCTATTCAGGTAATTTGGAATCTCCTTAGTTCTTAAGTTACTTCGACCACAATATTTGTCCGTTTTGTTGCATGCACGTGTTTTAAGTCCTTTTCCTGGAAAGTATCAAGTGTTTTTCTGCCCCTACTCTCTTGCTTTGTCAGGAAAAGTTTTTCTGGTTGTCAATCACTTGAGGTTTAGGGATTTTGCAAGGTTCAACCAAGGGTGTTTGTTGTTTCATATTAGTATATATACATGCTCAGGAAGCATTGAATTTAGATAGCCTTAATACTAGATAAGAGAGTCAAAGTTCAAAACTACTACAACTAAAGAATCAGAGGTGTAAAAGCACTGAAGTTGATGATAGATGATAAAGCAGCAGCACAAAGTAATATACTTATTGAGGTCAGAACAAGGCTGAGAGTGAAATGCATAAGTTGATTCACAAGTTGATTGATGAGATTATGAACTCCAAGAGCATATTGAATGAATGGAGGCATAATATGATAATATTTATCTTCAAGAGCAAAGATGACATACAAAATTACAGACTACATGGGGACCAAACTCGTATCTTATCTTGAAGCTTTTGGAGGGGGTAATTGAGTGGAGATATAGTCAGAGCTGCATTACCCATAATCAATTTAATTTTTATGTCGGCAAAATCGACCATGAAAGCTACATATTTTTATGAAGATTGATGCATAGTATCAGGAGTATCGGGGGAATAAAAAAAAGGCCTGGCCACAGTTTTCTTGTTGATTAATTGTGAAGAGACAGACAAGTGATAGGGGAGGTGTCGTGGAAGGATTTAGAAGAAAAAAGGATATTTGAGTAATTTAAAATTTGTATGAATGGTCACTACTCACTACTAATCTTATGAACACAAGGTGGAAATACAGACTTCCCTATAGCTAAAGGGTCATCTTTGTGCCTATATTTTTTCTAGTTTGGTTTTAGATGCGCTTACTGATCATGTTCAAGAAAAAACGTTGCAGCACATTTTGTGTATGCAGATGATACGGTTTTAGTTGGATAATAGAGAGAAGAAGCCATTGGAAAGTTTATAATCGAGTAACATGCTGGTTCCGCCTGTAGCAATAAAATATAGTATATTGAATGCAAGTTTAGTAAGAAACATAAAATATTAGCTTAAGAGACAAAAATGGTAGAAGATACCATACCACAAATCTAAGGTTCTAAAGATCTTGGGTCCATCCTTCAAAAGGACTAGGAGGTGTCAATTATGGGATTCAATTAGGTTGGATGAAATGAAGGTACTTTTCAGTGTAATTTGTGATAATAAAGTATCACTAAAACTTAAAGGAAAATTCTACTGCAGCTATTAGACCTGCATTGTTGTATTACATGGAATGGTGATCAAGTAAAAGACTAAAAGAAAATAAGATCGGTGTTGCCAAGATGAGACTGCTACCGTGGATGCGTGGTTACACAAGAGAAGATAGAATTAAGAATGATGTCATTATAGAAAATGTAAGGATATAGCTCTTGACGTAAAATATATGTGAAATCCCTACTTAGGTGGTTTAGGCATGATGGGAGAGAGGCATACATGCACCCAAAAAAAAATCTATCAGTCAGTCCGTTGAGCGATATTTTAGAGTTCAATGGTCTATCTTTATATATGATTTATGACAGGGCGTTAGAGGCATGCACGCTTCATTTGATTCATGTACTAGAAAAAGCTTTGGTGGTTGTTACTTGTTAGATGGTCTACATGGTTAAGAAATCACAATTTCTTTCTTAATTATCTCCAGTACTGGTTTTATCTTCAAATGAATAATCTTTTTTAAATCAACCTAGTGATTTGTAAGCTTCATAAATGACCTATCTGTATGGTATATTAAGCCACCTCAGCAACTATTGCTTTCTAAAAGAACATGCTTAGTATGGTTTGATATTTTCTTTTGTATGTGTCTCCGAAATAACTCAAACTTATCTGATGGGTGCTTGGACAGAGGACAGAGTTATATGAATATTCAAAGCTGCTTGGAAACTCTCAGTTTGTTTTGCATTCATTTCAACCATATAAGCTTATATATGCACATATGCTAGCTGAAGTGGGAAAGGTTTCGGACTCATTGAAGTAAGTGCACAGACTATTATCTGCGATATTATTCTCTACATGATCTATCTCATTGTTGTTTTTTATCTCAGGTACTGCCAAGCAGTACTGAAATCCTTGAAAACTGGCCGTGCTCCGGAAGTAGAAACGTGGAAACAGCTGGCATTAGCTCTCGAGGAGAGAATTAGGACCCACCAACAGGTACTTCCCTGCCCTTCATTAATTCTTAATCATTTTGATAATTTGTTACTTACCCTCTTGTATATTTTGTTCAGGGTGGATATGCTGCAAATTTAGCTCCTGCAAAATTAGTTGGTAAATTGCTCAACTTTTTTGATAGCACTGCACATCGAGTTGTTGGTGGTTTACCACCACCTGCTCCCACATCATCACAAGGAATTGTTCATGGAAGTGAACAACATTACCAGCATATGGCACCAAGAGTATCCACTAGCCAGTCAACGATGGCCATGTCATCTTTAGTTCCATCTGCTTCACTGGAACCCATAAGTGAGTGGACAGCTGACAATAATAGAATGGCAGCAAAGCCTAATAGAAGTGTTTCAGAGCCAGATATTGGTAGAAGCCCAAGACAGGTGTGTGACTACTGTAAAGATTTTCACCTTCCTGTGTTTTGATTGACTAGCATATTATATTTATAAACTTGAAAAAAAATTCTGGTTTATATCTTAGGAATCACCATCGCCTGATGCACAAGGAAAAGTCCAGGTATCAGGGGGTGCATCACGCTTTTCTCGATTTGGTTTTGGGTCACAACTTCTGCAAAAAACAGTGGGGCTAGTCTTGAGATCTGGAAAACAGGTATCATTAGTTGTTCCATACATTTATTCTGTTCTATTTTCTTTTTCTTCTCAAATGTACTTCTGATTTCTGACTTCTCCTATTCAAATGGTTCCTATTCTCCTCTATCCCAAGGCTAAATTGGGAGAGAAAAACAAGTTTTACTATGACGAAAAGCTGAAGAGATGGGTAGAGGAAGGTGCGGAAGTTCCAGCTGAAGAAGCTGCTCTGCCACCACCACCTCCGACAACTGCTGCTTTCCACAATGGTTCAGCTGAGTACAACTTAAAATCTGCATTGAAGACAGAAGGTTTGACTCCAAATGAGTTCTCGAGCACAAGAACTTCAAGTCCTGAACTTAGTCCAGGGATGCCACCGATACCACCTAGCTCAAATCAATTCTCTGCTCGCAGTCGTTTAGGTGTTCGGTCAAGGTAATAGCTTATTTTTCATATCTTGTTAAATCAAGTAGTAGTTGCAAGCAGTTGCCATTTTTGTTTTAGTTATATTGTCATCTGTGAATCATTATAGAATGGGCCTCCTGTTGGCTTCTCTATTAGATTATAAAATTTGAAGGTAAATGAAATTGAGGGGAAGTGGGTGTCTTTCACCACCCTTAAATGACATACAACTCCCTTGAGATATGTCTAAATGACACAAACTCGCCTCTATTTCTTGAAGTTCAATGTAATCAAGGAGAAGTGGGTGTCTTTTACAAAATAAAGGAGATCCATGTGGTATTTAGACATATCTCAGGGAAGTGAGTGTAATTTTTCCCTATCTCTAATATTTTATGAGGACCCAAGTGTTATAATATAGAGGTTTGCCTGGTTTGGAGTCCTAACTTAAATGAATGTAGAAATACCAAAGATGAAAAAAGGATAGATAATTAAGAACCTATGAGTTCTGGCTATTCTGCGCAGCTACTCAGTTCCCGTGAAAAATATATGTTTTATCTGTCTGTCAATTATCATCCACAGAATTTGAAAGGCAAAAAATACTGATGAAATTGTTTATGGATTATTAGATATGTTGACACTTTCAACCAAAATGGTGGAAGCTCTGCAAACTTGTTTCAGTCCCCTTCCGTTCAATCTGTGAAACCTGCTCTTCCCGCCAATGCAAAGTTTTTTATTCCAGCTCCTGTACCATCATCAAGTGAGCAGAATATGGAGGCTATTGCTGAAAGCAACCTAAATGATAGTGCAGCTAATGAAAACCCTTCTACATCTTCCACAAATGATTGGTCATACCATCCTCCAAAACACGCACAAACAATGACCATGCAAAGGTTTCCAAGTGCGGGTAACATCATCTCAAAACAGGGGCAGACAGATGGCAATGACTCTCATTTTTCCCATTCTCGTCGAACAGCTTCATGGAGTGGAAGTTTTAATGATTCATTTAGCCCTCCAAAAATGGGTGAAATTAAGCCTTCAGGGGCAGCTCTGGGCATGCCACCATCAACGTTTATGCCTGATCCATCATCTTTAATGCAAGCGCCTACGAGAAGTGGCAGTTTCGGTGAAGATCTTCAAGAGGTTGAACTATGAGCATATACTAAAGCTTGTAAATATCAAAATTTGTTTTGATCATCAGAATAATTGGGACGTCCCTGCTTCTGCATTTCTCTAGAAGTACGGAATAGTGGAACACGTCAGATGGAGTTTATACAGAAAAAAATATCCATCTCCATTCCCCGTTCCCATTCTCTTCTCAGAATTTTCAAAGTTCCCAACTCCCGACCTGGTGATGTACGATTAAATGTGGTCTTTTTGTTTAAAATGTGAAGGAGTTGACCCCAGCTACCATATCAGGGTTATGGAACTGGTGTCTGATAGCAAGAAATGTGGCCTCCTGATTAGGACTCATTTGTTCATTTTATTTTATCAAACAAGAAAGAAAATGCCCATGGCCTCAAACAGATCAAGGACAAAGAATAGTTCGTGGAATTGTAACATATAGATTTATACCTTTTGTATTTGTTTCAGTTTTTAATTGATATTAAATTTCCAGATCACCCTTGAGTATTTATATATGTATGATCTATGATGTAATGATGGGGCAAGGGAAGGGATGCAGGGGATTTGCTCGTCAGTGATTCTTTTACTCAATGTCTAGTTTTATATTGATTCTAGTACAAAGTTGCAATAATCCAAATTACTGATGATTCTTTAGCGATAAGAATTTGGGGAATTAAAGATACATAACATTCACGGTTTTGATATGTAAGGTCGATAAATATATTTAGAGTCAGGATCCGTTGACACCAGGGTGTAAGTCAAAAGACTTACACTAAATCTCAACCGTTAAATTAGATGGATCTTATAGTTAAAAACATTTCACAAATAAGCAACACGCCATCTATTTTTAGGAATTCCGCATGATTGTTACCTTTCTTTCCTGAAAGTGTATGCCGCTAACACGCAAACAACAACACACGCTATGGTTCCTCCCCCTTTCTCATAACCCCCTTTCTCATATGAAGCACGTAACTTTTGGTGAAGATGAGAAATTGTAAATAAACTAATTTAACTACATACAATATTGATAACTATATCTCATGAATCTTTTATTTTGTCTCCCCAATTTCTAGTGTTTATCGATCAATTGAGTTGTGTAGGATAGAATTGGGGCTTATGAAATAATATTATCGGTGACCTGCTGATTTGTTAAATTCCAACTTCAAGTTTCCAAAGACTCATCCAGAACCCTCCTTGATTCACTACCAGTGGAAAAATCTAATTAAAAACAATTGATTAATCAAGGAGTGGGTAGAATCGATGAATTAGGGTGAATTTAAAGGTAAGTTGTGCGGCATCTGATTGAACAGGGAAATAAGATGAAATCATGTGTCTCTCTCTTTGTTTGATTTCTTGTATGGAGTATTATCAACCATTTGATTTATTGAATTTAACGGTTGAGATTTAGTGTAAGTCTTTTGACTTACACCTGGTGTCAACGGATCCTGACTCATGTTACTATATTGTTTTAATTTTTATTCAAAGCACATTGAAGGTTTGAATTCAAAAATTCCTACAAACTGACCCAACCTTTACCTTTACCTTTACCTTTAATATTTCATTTTGAAAAACAAAAATCCGTAACACTAGTAGGAGGCTTAAAAAGATATCAAGCATTTTAACAAATTCAAGAGATAACGATCATTTATCCTCACAGGGAGATATCGAGGAGGCTTAAAAAGAAGTCTCTCAAGTTACTGACGACTGACTAGTTTTAAGATAAGGCCCATCTTGTTTGAACATAGTTAAGCCCAAAGCCCAAAAACCCTAACCCTAGTCCACAATACAAATAGCAAAAACCAAACCATTTTCGTTAGAGCCTCCAGCCGCAGAAGCTAAAAAGAGTGTGTGAGAGATTCATCTTCTTCAATTAAATCATGGGTAAGTTAAATTGCATTTTAAGAAACGATGTGCGATGAATGTCATTTGCTTCTCGTGTATAAACAATGGAATCGATTTTGCAGGAAAGGTTCACGGTTCTTTGGCCCGTGCCGGTAAAGTTAGGGGACAAACACCAAAGGTAGCTAAGCAAGACAAGAAGAAGCAGCCCCGTGGACGTGCTCACAAGCGTATGCAGTACAATCGCAGATTCGTCACTGCCGGTAATTGATAATTTTGATTATTAGATTAGTAGAACATGTCAAACTTTATTCTTTTCTGATGTGTGATTCTGATTTTTGTTATTGTAGTTGTTGGATTCGGTAAGAAGAGAGGACCCAACTCATCTGAGAAGTAAGATCGTGGATTGGATTGAAGAATTATGTCGTTCCCCTTAGCTTTTGAAATATGTTAAGAATCTTAATTTCATTTTTATTTTCCTTTTTTTTTTTGGGATTTAGTGTTTTGACTATGAATTGTGAACCTTTTTTGTGTTAGTTAAATATCAAACTTAATTATTTATTTTGCATACAGTTCTTTGCTTGCTTTAAGAACTTAGGCTTTAGTTATTTGAGCGTAAGTGTAACCTCAGGTCCATCAAAGCAAAAGCTAATCCAACACATACGCAGTCAGTGAAATTCGTATTTGGTAAATCGGCTAAATTGTGTTTGCTACCTATTAAGATTAGGATGAATGGTTTATCCATCAAGGTCTTAATTTTACCCTCATTTGAACATATATGATGCCATGTTGTGAATGACACCTTGTGTTCATATATAGACTAGACATGTGAAATGAGTTTTTGGCGAATAGGAATGTTTTACCACCACCTGCGTCTATGGGGAAATGTTACACAATTATCTAGCCTAAGAAATTGCTAAAGCTTTGTTGAGTTCTGTTTTGTTTCCTGGTGGTAGGCTGTCTGACTGCAAATGTAGTTTTTCTACTACATCTCAGTCTAGACTTTGACCTTATATTTTTCTTAGTTCCAACGCTATGGGTTATGTTTAGATTGGTAGAATAGAATGGAATTGGGAGATGGATTGGATCCATGGTCGAATTATTTTATAAAAGAATCGAACGTTACATGGGGAATCCATATTATCCCATGCCTTCACTTATCATTTTTTTTTTTTGGTTGCACCATGGCAATGAAATCGACTACCCTGTTGGCTTGTTAATTATTATCTTTGTTTTTAAGTTATGTACTGTGTTAGCTATGTTCATTTCCTCTTGTGCCCTTGTAGAGATCATGACATATAACGTATATGGAGTCCAACACCGTGCTCCCCTGCATTTGTTTGTCCTTTTTTGCATGTCTCTAAATATTGTTTCTGGTTTTCCTGTTTGTTCCCCATATTTGCGTTATTGTGAGTTGGGGTTTGGGAGAAGATTATTAACTTTTGCAATGTTTCACTTCCCTTGTTGGTTCTGCTACCTATTTTTGCAAATGCCCGATTGAATAAAAAAAAGAGATCTCCAAATGCACTTTTGTGACAATAGTATGATATATTGTCTGTGTTTAGAATTTTTTTCTTTTGCTTCTAAGATAATACCCATACATATGTAGGGTTGTTGCAAAATAGATGTTCAGATATTTCTCATTCCAAATATATAATGTTTAGTTTGCGCTGGGATAATTAAAATTTGGCATGCGGTCCCTCTTGTATCAAAATTTAGTTATGTGCTCACTTGTCTTGATTCTGTTGCCCGATAACACACATGCATTGAAATTTCTATGTCATTTTATGTAACCTTTAATTGTTGACTTCTGTTTTCTCTTCCTGTTTTGTGCACTTTTTCGTAAAAGAAACTAGCAAATTCCAAAACTGCTGTGTTTTAGATACTATTAAAAATTAAACTTGGAATTTTTCCCAAGGTATTCATCGTATAATACTTGATACTGGTACAACCTTAACTTTTTTAACTTTTTTTGCTTAACTATGACGCTATTAAGGAATCATTCATGAAGAAAATTAAAGGGTATTCAATTGTTATAAAGTTCTGCATCTTTTTAGCCATGATATATTGTTAATGGAATTTAAAGGGTATTCAATTGTTAGAAAGTTCTGCATCTTTTTAGCCATGATATATTGTTAGTGGAATTGATAAAACGGAATTGTCTAGATTTAGATATTTTAGAAACTATCAACAGCTAAATTTTCAGATTTGTTCATTGACCCAAATTTGAATTCTCGAGTACCTTGTTGCACGAAACTAAGGTTAACATTAAATGATGTGGAGATTTATTACGTGTAGCACTTATAGCACTGGGCTTAAGTTTTGTCCTAAAATATAATGTCCTCACTTGTCTTGATTCTACTTCATTGACAAGCCAAAAAAAATATAAAACGAGGAAGGGAATGTAAATATCGTCTTACTTATTTCTAATTCTTTCGTCCAATCTATAGCTGAAGTTTTGTCAAAATTTTTTTACATCTGAAGTGGGAATTTTCTCTGTTATAATCGAACAATGATATAAATTGTGCTGCTCAATTTGATTGCATTTTGTTATGTTCTACTTATTTTAAAAACATACATGAGTAGAGTTGTATAGTACACCATTGTTGCGTTTTTGTGCCAATATATTCCTATTTTGTTGTGGTCTAACTATTTTGAAGCATCAATCAAATATATATTCCTATAGCATCATTTTTTAAGCCCTAATTATAGCTCCGCTTGTGTTTTAGAATGCCATTGTTGTGTTCTTCCCCTGTTTCTTTAAAAACCATTTTTACTATAGCTCATAACTGTCCAACACCACTTTCAGTTGTCTCTGGGTGAGGCAAATTGCTTAGAGCTGTTTGTCATGCCGGTGGCTTTTTCTTAGGCTTTCATCTCTAATGCCAGTGTCTAGCTTATTGAGATAAGTCTTGTCTCACTATAATGATCTCGTTCTCTTAGATATTCAGTAGAGTAATCACTGATGGCACTCTAGGTCTAATATTTTCTTGGTCCATCTTTCAAATTGTTTATCAATAACAAACACATAGGATTTTGAGTATGTTGTAAGTAAATCCTTTGGGAAAATATGTAGTGTTGTTAGTGTTAGCATCACTGTCTCATAAAAAAAATTGCATCTTTATTAAGCATATCTTTATTACATTTGAGGGAGGTCAAAGAACACTCAATGAAAAGAATCACCTCTACAAAGAGAGAATATCAAAATTGTCAACAAATGAATTCCTATGATAAAAAGAACAAAAAAATGACAATTCTTTTGTATGGGCATCATCTTATACTAATTTTTTTTTGTATTTTCCTTTTACATTACATTTTTAAAATGTGAGTGGGGATAATTCTATATATGGCTAAGCATCAGTAGGTGCGATCCAATGTCTCCCATTGACGAAGCTCTTCCTGATAAATGGATGTGCTGTTTCGAAATCCAACTCTCGTGCCCATGACACCCCACGTACTGCCTCTGCTCCTGGTCCCCAACATTTGTACACTCCAAAGAACACAGTCCTGATTAAGTGTCACCACAAATCAACAAGACAGTTAAAATTCAGAAAATCAGTGTGGTAATAATGTCATCATCACCAAAACAATAAGAAGGATAAAAAGGTTACTTGTTTTTGTTGTTAGCGTGGTCCCAATCATCCCAACCACCGTGTGCAACTATATCATCAAAGTATGTATAGGCATAAACTATTCTTGAGTATTGCCCCATTGCACGTCCTACATATAGTGGGCCTGAACCTGTCACCTTGCATCGTACAAATGTGAAGCCTGTCTTCTCGTCTGGGTACTGTCTATCCTGTGCTGCTATGGATCCAAACCTTGTTGCTATTGAATGTAGCTCACAATCCTGAACCAATTAATCGGTATTCAGTCGTTTTTTCATTATTAGACTCGGCACAAGTTGAGAGATGGAGTAGTTTGAGGGTTAAGATACATCAATTTTAGTGTTTCTTTTGAAACTATAACAACGTGCTCTTGTTCAACAAAAAAAAACGAATATTAGTGTTTGAAAATTCAACATATAATGTTCTTTTGGTTAAATCAACATCTATCTAAGTCAATGTGTGAGAGTTAAAAACGTGGTAAACTTCTACTTCAAAGTGTGACTCTATTTTGGTTGAAATTTTGAGCAATTTTCAATAGTCCATCTCCATATAACACTTGGCACGCATCTCAATGTTTTTGAGTTTGCTGACACAAAAGTGCAGTGTGACAGAAATAAAAAGGTTTCTTTTCTTTTCTTAACTTCAACTTAAGGTAATTAATGTTGCCAAAATTGAGATAAATAAACTACCAGAACTAGTCTAGAAGTGTTATCCTAACAAAGCATACCTTGTACATGGATCTACCATTACCAAAAATGAAATCAATGGAGCCCTCAATGTAGCATTCCTTGAAGTAATGCCTACCAGCATCGTCGCAAAGTGTGTCTTGTGCTCCGTGGAAGCCACAGCCAGAGAAGTATGCTTTGTCTCCTGATATGCGAAACGCCACGGCTTGCCATCCTTGCATTCCAGGCATCGGTGCAGGCGCTGTATTCTGCATGCTCAGCATTCATTTCTTGCTTTCTTAGTTTATTATTCAACAAAAAGCTGGTAAGCTAGAGAAGTTAAAAAAGGTTTGACACTTGTGTTCCACTCAGTACAATAGTTCCTTCCTCCCTTTATTCCCATTGAGGTTAATTATCAGTTAAAATATTTACTGATAGTAAAAACAGTAATATACTAATATTTACCTTGAAGGTGATATTCTTTGCAGAGAAATAGTTGGCAAAGACAGTGACAGAAGCAGTTCTATAAGTACGTAGCTGTTGTCCGTTGGGACCAGGATCACAAGCTCTATCATGCCATTCTATTACTGTTACTTCTCTCCCTTCTCCTTGAAATGTTATGTACGGCTTTGTCACGGGAACTACCACCTTCTCTCTGCACCATCAAGTTTATATGCACTACCAAATTATTACATTCATATTCATTAACAAACAAAAATTAATTAATGCCAAAGAAAACGAACATGCAACACCACTAACAATTAAGACTAAAAGCTAGCTAGATATATATAGCTTCAAGCTAAGTCATACTTGTAGAATCCAGCACTGATTTGAATAAGGACAATCATTGTATTGTTATCTGGGACGGAATTTACGGCGTCTTGGACGGACTGGAACTGACCTCCACCGTTAATATCAACCGTGATTACACGGTTACCGACGGGTCCAATCCAGTGGTTCTTGGAAGAGTTTGTAGTAGACAATGTATTGAAGGTAGTGTGGTGGTGATGGCGTGCAGCAGCTAGTGTCACTATTCCTGCATTTAACAGCATGCAAGTGAAAACCAAAAGCAATTGCAAAGAATGTAAAAGAGTAGGTGTATCCATTATAGAGAATTGAATTGAACGCAAACAAATAAGAATAGAATGTTTGGAAGAAGAAACTGTTTGATATGTTGTATTGTATTTATACTATATATATTGAGAGCATGGTGATTAAAATATTTGTGGAGTAGTATAGTATAATATACAATGTGTGTAAGTAAAAAGGAAGAGAAAATGAGAGGCACTTTGTGTATTTTATAGTAAGAGGTATTTGGCTGCATTATATATTATATATCGTTGTGATATATTTTATGAGTTAATATTGGCCAATAGATAGTGGTTTTTCCAACGGTCATTTTTACCAATAGACTAGCCTTTGGAAAATTGATTGGTTAACATTGAAGTACCCCAAATCTTGCAACTTGTGGGTCATCATCCTTTTGGCTTGGTATATACTACCAGCAGAGAATACTGCCTAACTAACTAGGTACTATATAAGATTCTCTCTAAAGTCCAAAACCAACAGGCTAATTGATAATTTCCTCATGGTCATGTGTGTAAATAAACTACCCTTCTTAATTGGTAGATGAATTAGTCCTTGTTCAATTTTCTATTTTTCCTTTATACTTTAAACTTTAAAGTTCCAAAGAGTCAAAGGGGAGATGCATTATCGATGCTACAAATTAAAAAAACGTGAGATATAATTACACCAAGTTTTACCTTCCATAGTGTTGTTTAGTCGGTACATTTTCAGTGCTTTATTTTGCCACTTGGTTAAGTAAATTAAAAATAATGAAAAATTTACTAAAATTTCAAAATATGGTAGTAATATTTTTTGACAAGAATATTTCATGAAGATAATAAATAATTAGAAAAGTATAGCGATATTTCCCCTAAGAAAAGTATAGTAATAGTGTTTATTTAGTCCATCCTTCAATACATATTATCTTGAAAAAAGTCACGTTAAATATGATAATATTTAAATATCACATCAATAAATGATGTCACTTTAACGTAAACTATTAAAAAATTTAATGAGTTAGCTTATATACCTAAGAGTGTATGAAAAATGTCGAATTAGAGATTTCATACACTCTCAGGTGTATAAGCTAACTTTTAGCATTTTTTACTTTAAAGAAAAATCTCTCTTCCAATGAGCTTCGGTTGTCACCTTAATAAATGATGACATTTTAATCCATTTGAGTTGATATGACGGTGTTGGCTTTAGACTTTGTATTGTACTTCTCTCAATGTCTCAATTTTGATTACCGTCGATGCCAATTTCAGTGGGCTAGTTTGATTTCTTAAAAAAAAACATTTTAGTGTAAATTTTGGAAGAATTTGAGTGAGAACTATCAAATTACAAAGAGGAAAAGCATTAAGGTGTCAAAATCACGATATTTGAGAGGTTAAAAATGCAATTAACTTTTTTTTTTCTTTCAATTTGTTGGATCTATACCATTTTACTCAATAGATTTAGTTTGTTGGGTACAAAGAAATGCTAATAAGAAAATTGTAAAATCTACCTCTCTTTAAGATGTTTTCTTAATCTGTGTAATCTCTAGTTTGAATCAAGTCTCACAGTACAAGAATTTTGTTCCTCAAGTCGTCCTAGCAAAAAATAACAGGATATGTTTTCAATCGTATTATCTTAGTGCTAGTATTGTGCCTAGAGCTAATAGGGCCAAGTCTAAGAATTCATTAGTCCCTTTTCACTATAATAACATTCTTAATTATCAATAGCTTATCTTTTCTGTCCACTTCCACTGATTCACCACAAATGTAAAGAATCTACGTTATACTTCAACCTCAAACGGTCATTTGATGGTGTGATATTCATGATGTGATATGTTCATGACACACACATGCATGATGGTCCTGGCATGGCTTAAATAGTATTTTTGTATTTATATGCCCTTTCAACCTTTTTATCTTTATAGTCACAGACAATTTGGTCCCACTCACTTTTTTTTTTGAACGTTGGGGTCACGATGTCTTTTCTCTTTCAAGTTTCCATTTTCATTTGGTGGGGTATGAGACAAAATTTACACAAACTTGTAAACAATGTCCTCAATAATGATTATAGAAGAAATAGAATAATCTATGATGATTGCAATTCACGGGAGAAGGAAGCCATGGCTTTGCCCCAGGCCCAGTTCCAAATATCTTTTACAAAAGGTGATGAGAATGTGCTTAAGAGAGTATGTTAGTTAGAGGATGCGACCTTATCATTTCTTCTACAAGGAATGTAGACGGCTACAATAATTTTATGAAGAGTTAATCATCACTTAAATCAACCAGTGAATTTGGTGTTTGAATTAAATAATTATTAAATTTAATAATATTAATGACATTTCTAAGTAATTGTTAAATTTTACAATTTATCATGTGAGTTTCTCTCAAACAATTTGCAACATCATTTTGATTTTTTGACAAATTATTATTTTGATTTCACTTTTTAGTGTGTGTTTGATTATGTAGTGATACAAATTGAGTTAATGTTAAGTAATATATGTTTTTTTAACTAGATATCATTTGTGCGCAATTGCGAAGATTAATCCATCGAACCATGGTAGAATCACAATTGATGACAAAATTCACCCCCTAAAATATTTAACACATTCCTAACGTTGGATTCAAACTTACGGTCTCTGGTTAAGTCGGAAGAGGTTGCTTACTTGTGTTGGGTCAAAGTTGAAGAAAAAAAGAAGTGGAAAGTTAGAACAAATTTAGAAAATTATTTAAGTTTTTTTCACCATAACATCTCTAGTCTCTTGGAGGGTCAAAGGGACTTGGGGTAGTTGTATGTCAAGGAAGAGCTTGTAACTTTTCTTGTAAAAATTTGAGGTTGACTAATAAATATTTTGTTGAGAAAGTGGAGATATAAGTATGAAGTGCCGAATCACAATTTATGAGTTATTTTTGTCCTTTTTTTTCTTCTTTTATGGTTGTGCACTTGTGCCTTTGCTTGATAGAAATTTTCTCTTGTTATTTTTCCAACATCTTACAATCTTATCCAAGTGTTATTGGTTGAAAATTTTCATCAATTCTAAACAATTTTATGGACAAAAAATGTAAATTCTAACTTCAAATTATAATCAATTCTAGAGCCTCAATTCTTTTCGGTACAACTTAAGTTCGAGGCTAGAGCAATAGAATCGTTGTGATTAGCAACACAATAACACAATGGTTACTATTTACCGTACAACTTAAGTTTTGTTTGGTTATCACACAGCTACATAATGTGAATTTATGAATTTTCCCTTTGCACCATGTTTTTTAACCTCTCTCTGCAAATATAAATTTATTTATTTATTTCAAAAAGAACAAAATAATTAGACAATGAGTACAAGTGAGATTTGATAAAATTTAATAAAATTTAATGTAAGTGAACAAATGAATACAATTTTAATCAATTACACAAACGATACACTTATAATTATATATGACTATTATGAATTTTTTTGTATCTTAGTAGGGGCAAAATGGCCACTGCATCTTTTGTTTTCAGTTGTAGCATTTTCATGATGCAAAATCTTTGTCACTTCTTCAACACAAACAAATGACAACAACTTCTCCCAAGGTTTTTCTTTCAAAATCTTTGTCCTACCCTAGCATATTAGTGTTTTTCCCAGTTGTACATCTCAAAATAACTTGTTAAACCAAGATTGTGGATAACATTCTGCAAATCTTGGTAGAAAAGCTTCCCTCTCTAGAGATAGTTGAAGACCTGTCACAATCCTCACTAAAGATATCCACAAAAATGGAGCAAAACAGAATGCATAGCCAAACACAGACATAGCTCTTACTATTCCATCAGGATACCAAGGAAATGCCATAACCATTAGGACCCCAAGAATCCCTAGCCAAGGTACCAAAACTGGTAACATAGGTAGTAAAAAGATATTAATTGCAATTGAGCAAAATGCAAAAGAGCCAAGAAAATACAGGATCCAACCAAGTAGAGGGTGAATTGTGTGAGGTATGATAAAGACTGGTGTTACGTAAGCAGCAAGTATGCACCATAATGCTACTAATTTTAGGCTGTTGTGTGCCAGGGTGATGCTCTTATCGGAACGCCTAAAACATATTTTTGAGAGGCTTGGCCTTGCCAAACGCGTCATTGCTATTATTCCTATGTATATTGCAGATTGGATAAATATCACAGCCATCTCCGAAGCATACCTGTACGAATTATAAGTCAAATTTTACATCAGTTTTCAGTTTCATAATGTGAGAAAATTATCTAGAAAGAGTATAAAGCAATGGCGTGACAGAAAAAAGGACTACCAGAAACAAATGAACATAATGCCAAGTGAGTATATCTATCACTTAACATATAAATATATTCTGAAATCTTCTGTTTAAGAAGTTCTAGACTATTAGACCACCTTAATATCAACATTTCGTAGATTCGAGTGAAATTGGATTCAGATCCTTAAACAAGGTCTTGGATTTGAGCTCGGTGGATGGAAAAAAACATAATCGGGAGGAGAGACTCCACTAGAGGGTTTAAATAAACTATACATATGGACCAAAAAAGACCACCTTAATGATTACTTGCTCCAATAACATGGTTACAAAGAAAAAACAAAACACTTACTGATTTTTCCAATACAGTAAGATTAGAGAAACTCAAAAATAATGAATACGGCACTTTCGAACTTACCCTATAGTTTGGCGACGTTGTTCATGCCACTGGATGCCTAGTGGCAGGACAGGCCAAGACCACCAATACCATGGCTTCAACCATGGTGCCCCCGGGAATGTGATCACACTATTTGGTCCACACGGTATGCTCCAACGAAGTTTAAGATCTGAAATCAGGAAGGGGAGATATTAGCACAAATTACTTAAATTCCAATGAGCCACTACATTAGTGCATATAAATTACAATGTTTAAAGAACTCCTCTATTTTAATTTACTTACAGTAGTAAGAAGCATCCATCTGATAACCTAAAGGAAGCCTGTATGTTCCCTCAAGCTTGGTGCCATTTGAAGGAGGATGAAACAATGGCTTATCAAGCAAGTCAGGGAAGTAGCTATCTATAAAACCTTGGTCTGCCCCATCTGGATTTTCTCTCCCATTTCGTAATTCGTTAACCATGTCCTTGAACACAACCGTCGATGGCTGCAAATACCAAATATTATAAACCATATGACAGAGGTCAATTATATGTAACAAATATTTCTTGGTAGATTTTTTGTTTAAGGCAATATGATTTTACCTGCAAGACAAAGAGACCAGTATGGAAGACACAAGGATTGATAAAGGTAGCACAGAATTGTCCACATTGAAACAATTCATCAGTGTTTTGAAGAAAGAGGTTGTCAGCATCTAGCATAACAACCCTGTCATAGTCTACTAAGCTCCATGCATACAGTTTATTCAGCGACAATTTAAATCTCTTGTCAAAATTATCTTGATGCTTGTAGGGATTGTCCAAGTTTGACACCCTCACAACTTTTGCACCATCTTCCTCTTCCCTGATATAATACAAGCAAAATTATCAATTCAGTGTTGAATTTATTTGGAGACAAATAAATGAGATTGTCCATAATCTTGCTAAGCGGTCACATTTTCGGCTAATTTCTAAGATTTGATTGATATACCACATTATATTGAACACATTTTGATTAATGAAATGTAAGTCGCCAGTAGAGAAAAAAAATTATTTAAAAAATATATTTAGATGAAAAATACTTGTAAAAGATACTTTAATCATTTCTAATTCTAGTTAACATAAATATGAATACGATGATTATAATCATAATTTTTTAAAACACTGTTCTTATATTCTAGCCCATATATCAACAAACATTAGGAGTACATGAAATTATTCATAAAAATAATTTTAAAATATAAAATAGGACCGAAGACTATATTACAAGTAAGCACTGACACATTTCCTATTTTATGAATATCCATATGATAAAATAAAATATGTTATGTCGGTATGTTTGAAATTTTGGAAAATCCTAATATTGATGAATTGAAAGGATCAAGTACTTTGACAGCTAGCTAGTTGGTGTCTTGACTTAGTGATAACTTCCCAAGTGGAAGACTGGGATACGATGCTCCTGAGTGGCGGAGTCAGAATTATTATAAAGTCTGTGCAAAAAAAATTTGCAACACATTTATAAAAGTTTACATAAGAAATTGTAAAAAATTTGGACCAGAGACCGGGCGACTACCCGAGCAGACCGGGCCTTGAAACCGCCCATGGCTCCAGCCCATTTGCTAGACAATTATTGACAAATAAAAAGGATAATAATGGTCAAATTAAGTAATCAAGAAAAATTCAAAAAAAACAAAATTTAAAAATGTGGATATTTTTGTTTTTCGACAGGAACAAAACACGCGTTCTAGTTCTAACACAACGTGCTTTCGTATTCAAAGTCAACTCAAACAAAAAGTACAGACAAACACAAACTAACAGTCAAATACTTGTACTAATAAAGTGAAAACGGATATTCTCCCACCAATTAACCCAAAATATATCTCCAATTTGACTAAGCAACACTTTGTTCATAGTGGCTACTCCAATGCTAACAATTAAACATATGAATTAACGATGATAATAATTAATTACCCAATTTTTGTTATTAACAATCATAATTTTAATCTGAAAATTTAATCTAATATGGAGCATCTCCCAATGTATACATCCACTGGGTCAATTTAGTTCCTAAACAAAATTATCACCATCACCAATTTAATTTATAAATTATTACAATCAACTAAAACTCCTTGAAAATAAAGAAATTCGTAAAATAATGTAAAGGAAACACTCACAGAGCTCGAATCCATGGAAGAGGAACATCATTGGAAGCAATAACAACAAGATCAGCTTGAACATTAAGTTTTGAAAGTGATCTAACAAGAACACGAACAGCAACGTAGAATTCATAGTCTCTTGGTGTTCCTACATACATCATTGTCGCGTATGCATTCTTGTATTTGTATTTTTGAGTAGATGTAGAAGACGTGGCTTCAATGGAAGGTGTTATGGAGAAAAAATGACATAACACAAGTGATAATAGCAGTAACCATTTGAGAGTATTTGCATTGTGACCCATTGTAAAAGGATTAGTATAAGTAATAATTTGCATTTGTGTCTGCACTTATAAGAGGATTATATTTTTTTGAAAGGAGGATTATATAGTACTGTAGTATATAGAATAATAGTAATATTAGCGTGTGGCGTGTGAGGAATGCGAAAGTTTCAAGTGGAGTAGTATTAAAAAGACTATAGTGAGGGGAGAAGAAGAGTCAGCCAGCAAGAGAGGACTTTTTCTTGAGGACACCCACTAGGGGGAAAAAGATGCATACACCTTTTTAATGGTAGTTGGGCCGATACATCGTAGCTTAGGACTAATCAACTCATGTTTTATTATTATTATTTTTTATTTATTAATCAAAATTCATGTTGATTTTATTTTTTTAAAGATCATGTTGATTTTTTGGTTACAAGGCATAAAACAAAGGAGTAGTGATATTTGTATAACTCTTTGTGAACTACTTCTTTGACAACTTTGTTTTTCTCTATTTTGATTGGTCAAAATCAATAGAGGAGAAAAAGGTTGAGAAAGAATAATAACATGATTTGAGTATGAGAGAAAGTTGTTACAAATTGGTTGTACAAATATTATTTCTCAAAATAAAGAGAGAAAGTATGTCCTAATAAAGAACACGCAAGGATCTATATATAAAAAAAAACACGCAAGGAAGCGACTTGTAAATCATAGATGTTGTTGTGAAGAATTTTGAAACAAAATGTCAATTTAGTCCATAAAATATCAATACCTCGGCAATTTAGTCTATAAACTATTAAAATCAACTTAAAATCTATAAACTATTCTCCCAGGCAACTAATTGCAGTCTCTAACATTTTTGTTAAGTTGATGTTTAGCGGTCTCTAAACTATGAAAACACATCAATTTAGTCATTAAACTATCATAGTGGTAAGATTTAGTCTTATAACATCAGAGTGTTGGGCTTGAATCTTTCGAGGACGGTTATAAAATGGTTAGCATTGCTACTTTAGTTGTTCTGATCGTGAACATAGGTTTCTTGGATACGATAGGATATCTCACAATGATGGTAGATTAGTGGAAAAATTGCTCTTTGATGGAGGTTTTGTAGTTCAATGGTGGAGGTTCCTAAAAAAAATATTTTAATGTTCAAGTCAGTTTGTGTTTAAGGAGTACGGAAGGTGTATAATGAATCATTCATTGGTTGGTGGGAATGTACGCCGTATATATAGCTATTACGTTTTTCATCATATGTGTTACTCACACGCCCTATTTTTTTCCCAAAATACCCTTTGCTCGAAAAATATATATAATCTGAACCGTATTCTAGATTTTATTTGCCAACCTGTCTTAAATTCATCATGAATCCAAATGTATGTAAATATTGAGTTCACTTCACTTTTGTTCTATTTGCTGTAAAAAAAAAAAAAAAAAAAAAAAAAAAGGAAGGGGGGGGGGGTGTGG